>JAEEGL013679753.1_pt1 | contig 41470 bp, 29 predicted proteins | sample 9134231 | NCBI WGS metagenome assembly JAEEGL01 (sample SAMN16246548, study PRJNA631951) | gut metagenome | biome: gut microbiome; feature: rumen; material: fiber-attached | host: Bos | place: Iran: Karaj | collected 2018-10
ACGCGTCCCCTTCCTTAGGTGCCCATAATACCGAGCCCTGCTTGGCACGAGCGGTGGGGTCCCATGGGGCGGTGGACCGGCGTGCCAGGGCGACCGATAGAGATATACTATATTGATGGGTACCCACTATAAATAGTGAAATCTTACCTTGTTTGCTTTCATTGTTTTCTTTTCCTACTATGGATTGTGTTTTAATTTTTGTTTTTTTCTGTTTTACCCGGAGCCTTGTCTGTCTCCGGAGTGGTTTTCGTTTTTGTTGATGTAATCTTATCAGAGCATTTATCACACAACTGTCACACAGGAAAAAAAGTGCCTTAAACAAATCTTTATAATTCTTTTATTATGTAAGAATTGACGCGGTCCACAATAAAAAATAAGCTTAATATAGTTGGAATATGTCTTTCTACATCGAGCATGTGACGACAGTAAAATGAAGCAATACAAGGAGGCTGTATATGAAGGAAAAAGTTAAGAACACGATCAGAATTACTATTAAGTCACTTTTGGCTTTGGTACTTGCGCTATCAATGCTTTCAAGTGCATTACCAGTCAATGCCGCTTCCAATATCACATCATCAGATGTCCGGTTTGGGATGAAAAAAGGCAAACAGGTAACTATCAAATCATATCTGGATGGTGTGGGACTTCGAGACGTTAATGTAAAGCTGACAAAGTATTCCGCCAAAAATGAGACTATAACTGTTAATGGAAAAAAAGTAAAAACAAAGAGAGTTAAGGCTACGATTGTCTGCAGTATCAAACCTTTTTCAAGAAGTGATATTATTACTAACTGCGAATATGGGGGAAAGTTCTTTGACTACTATATTAAACTGGTCAACCTTAAAACCGGGAAGCTTGAAGAACCCGTAAAGGAAACAAAATGGGATTGGAACCATAAAACCAGCGATGAAGTAGATGCCATTGCCGGATCCTGGAACCTCCAATATGTAAAAAGATATACTTTTACCTGTGATGTGAACGTAAAAGCATCTGACAAGGTTGCCCTCTGCGTGTATGGCAGGTCGGAAAAAGGAATGTCAGATGAAGGAGTTGAAAGGAGAAGGGCGTTCAATAAAGGAACACTCCCTTTTAAACAGATTTACGATTTTGATAAGAAAAACAAGATGTTGTCTATCTGGAAAAAGGTAACCTGAATTTCAGAAGTAGCGAAAAATCATGCACCCCAAATTCGGTGCATGATTTTTTTACGTCAATATATAGTCTCCACAAATCCTCCTCTGTCACTCAGAAACCTGTTCATCCCCAAAGTTATGGTCCTTCAGGAACTCCAAAAACTGATCCCTGGGCATTGGCCTTGCATAGTAGAATCCCTGTATATAATCAACTCCAAATCTTATGATATGCTCTGCCTGTTCTTCAGTCTCAACACCCTCTGCCACGATCTTTTTGTCCAGGGCCTTGATGAGCTTCACAAGGTTCAGCATCACCATGTATGATGTCTCCGACTCAAAGGCGGACTGAACTATGCTCTTATCAAGCTTGAATATATCCACGGGAAGAGTAGATATTCTGGCGAGGTTCGAATACCCCGTCCCGAAGTCATCCATTGAAAAGCTCACTCCGTGACCGGAAAGCTTGTCAATGTTCTCATCCATGATGGAGGTGATGCCCTCCTCAAAGGTCTCCGTAACTTCAAGGTTTATCTGCTCCGCCCTGACACCGTATTTATCCAGCATCTTTATGACATTGTCAGCAAGGTTTGCCTGGATGCAGTCTACAACAGACAGATTGACCTCAACGTATTCAATGCCAAGATCCACAGCTTCGGTGTTAGACAGCATCTCACATACAGATGAGAGCACGTATCTGTCGATGGCAATAACTGAACCGTTTCTCTCGGCAACCGGCATGAACACTGCCGGCGAGATAAAGCCAAGCTGAGGGCTGCGGAGCCTTAAAAGTGCCTCGCAGGAAGTAAACTTCTTTTTCTCTGTGTTGTATATAGGCTGGTAATACACCTCAAGCAATCCGTCATCCAGGGCATGCTTGACTATTGAGTCAATCTTTTTGTCATGCTCTACGTGCTTTAGATTGAGATCAGAGAATCTCAGGACATCACGGCTGTTCTTCTGAAGAGCCTTCCTTATGACTCCTCTCACCTCATTAAACTTGTCAAGTGTGTCTATCTCATCGGGGAATCCAATGGCAAAGGCGCTTGTAAAGAGCCTTATCTCCTCGTCCCTCAGCCTCCAGGTCTCCTTAAATCTCTTTTTTATCTGCTCAGCGGTCTTGTCTATTATCGGATCGTCCGGCTCTGCCTCAGGAAATATCATCATGTAGGTTCCATCATCGGTGTAGTATATTTCACCCGTCGGGCTCAGCTGACGCAGGTATGATGTTATCTGTCCCAGGAGATCAGATACCACCTCCAAAGACTCCCCGCCGGTAATGACTTCAAGCCTCTCTATAACGATGCCAAAAACCGAAAACACCTTCTTCTGAAGCAGGTTGTTGGATACCGCAAAGTTCAGGGCATTGCGTGTTCCCGCCCCGGATATCCTGTCTGAGAACTCACTGGGATTCTGGAAGGTGTACACACACAAAAGCAGTGACAGCGATATGCTGAATTCAAAGATGGAGCTTGATTTGGTAATGATCCTTAAAGGTATTCCCCCCAGCATCAGCAGATAATAGATAATAAGAGCCACAACCTTCTCAGTTGAAAGCGATCTGCAATATTTGTAGTACAGATATCCTGCAAAGGGAAAATAAACCAGAAGGCTGATATTCACAAGGTACCCCTGGGGATTGGCATACTGGACCTCGCCAATATCGTTAAATGTATAGAAAAAATCAGATACAAGTCCGCTTAGGAAAAAGCCCACCGCAAATACTGTCGGCAGGAGAAGGATTATCCTTTTGGGAATAGTGTCCGCCTCCACCCTGAATATGGACATCACATACATGAGTGACAGGTATGCCAGCATATACGTGGATATCTTCTGTATCAGTACCACGGAATTGTTGGTATCTATTGAGACAACATCCCTGAACTTGTCGTAATATATCCAGAGACTGTGGAAAAGACCTGCCATATTTACCACCAGTGCATCAAAAATAAGCACGCCAAAAATCTGCTTCTGTCTGTTGTCATGCGCCTCCTCCATAATATTGATTATCAGAGTGACAACTATCAGAATCAGTGATGCGATGGAAAAACAGATATTATATTGAAGTGGTTTTGTGATAATATCCATTATTAACCTTCTTCAAAATAGTCATCTATAGTTTTGACAAAAGAGCTGTCCTTGACGGGAACTCCAAGATAATCCCCCACAAGGAAATCACAGCCCAGCTCATCGGCTATCATCCGGTCCTCCTGTGATGATATTTCTGTTGCTCCAACAAAAAGACTTATATCATGGAAAAGATTGACAATGCCTTTCGCCACGATCTTCATCTTCCCAGAGTTCCTGGCGTGTACCAGGATTGAATGATCAAGATTGATCTGAACCACCGGAAGTGCCAGTATCCTGTCAAGGTCACCGTAGCCGCTCCCAAATTTGTCGACTATGATTGAGCACTTCATATCACCCAGCAGACGAAGATTTCTCTCTGCCACGCTGTTCATGGTGGTGATGGTTGTCTCTGTGAGCTTTATGGTAATCCAGGATGCCTCAGACTTCTCTTCCCTAAGGATCTTCTTTATTCTTCGGATGAAATCGTTCTTGGATATTTCTCCCTGGGACATTCCCACAATTGCCCTGTACTTACCATTCTTGTCACCTGCATTCCAAAAAGCCAGTGCCCTGCAGGCATTCCTGTACACATACTCATCTGTGTCCATAAGTGACTGGGTCACACGCACATCGGGAACATGGCCCCTCATGTCAATCTCGTTGCCATACTCATCCATAAAAAAGCACAGTACATCAGAGGTGTAATTTATTCTGTAGACCCTGGAGAGAACAGGCTGGTACTTGATCACACTGGTCTTTCTGTCCAGGTTGTTCCTGGCCATCAGGTCGAAATTCTGTACCTCCCGGAAATTGCCAAAGTCAACACTGTCAATATCATAGACAACTTCATGGTGATCCGTTACCTTCTCAGAGATGATGTCCATCTTGGTGATCAGTTCGGACACATCACTGAAATGCTCGGGATATTTCATGAGGAAGCAGTGACCCTCGACCCTGATTGCCATGCTGCCGTATATCCAAGGCTCAAGCAGCCTTGCCGCTATTGTATTAAGAAATGCATCGATGCGCTTTTTATCCTTAGTGTGGACAGTAACTGCAAAAATGTACTCAGAATACCTGTAAGTATAGGTCTGAAGGCCGTATTCCTTAAGTCCGGCATTCTTCAGATATCTGGCTATCTTCTTGAGCACCCCCTGTGCCTGGGCATATCCGATCTCATCACTGAGAGCCCTGACAGTGTCGATTGTCACGAAAGCAGTACTGTGGTAGTCCTTTCTCTTTATCCTCATCTCAAGTCCCTCAAGAAAGGCCTTGCGGTTGAGGATATTGAGATTCTCATCCACCATTTCGCTGGGATTCTGGAGGGAGATGTACACGAGAGTAATGCATATCGTACAAAGGAAATTCTCTATAAGGACCGTCGGAAAAAAATACTGTATAAGAATACCTGTCACCACAAAGGCCACATAAGAGACCACAACCGCCTTGGTCCTTGTCCGCATGAGCTTCTTGTACCTGAACACAAGGCTCAGCGCGTAACCTATGTAGTATGTGGCGATAACATAATAAAGGAAAATATAATCTCCCCTGTGATACAGTCCTGCCTCGTCATAGTAGAAAAGAATGGGAACAAAGAGATTTACAAATACCAGAAAAGTGCCGGCCACAAAGCCGAACAGAATAGAAAAGAATTCGGAAGCCCTGCGGAGGTCAACATAGATATCAAGGACTGCCATGACATACATCAGGTAAAAGAAGCCCGACCCGAGATGTGCAATGAAATACGCAGATCCAAGAAACATCTCCAGGGGATGGAACCAGAAAGCCCCGGTCACCGGCCGCATCTGCATATACGTCTCGGCCCTCTCAGCCAGAGTAGATATCAGGGTAACCAAAAACAGCATGGTATAAGCTCTCTGCCTGTAGGCGGGAACCCACCTTCTTGACAGAGAGGTAACAGCTATGGTTGCCAATATACATAAAGCGCAGATATCAAAGTAATAATTATACTGCATGCGCTGCCTCCGGCGACAGGTCAATATAAAAAAGAAGTGTTATCGGAGCGCAAAAGTCCGATAACACTATTATACGTCAAATCACGATATTCTGATACGATATTGTACCATTAAAAGAATATAAACAATTCTGTCCGCTCTGCCATCCTTCATGTCAGGCCAGCTCTGCAGGTACAGTTCATCACTCTCCCTTAATGGTTCAAGTTCAGCTTCAAGTACCAGCTCGTCATTTTCTCCGAATCTGTCAAAGAATCTCTTAAGTCCGACCTCCCACTCCTGCCCGGTGTAGAAGCTGTCTGCTATGGTCACGCCATCCCTTGATAACCTTGCAGTATTGGCCTCATAGGAGATATGGGCAAAGATTTCGTCCGCTGTCCCGGTCTTTCCAGGGAACCTTATTTCATATCTTCCCTCCGAGAGTTCCTTAAACTCAGCCTTCAGATTATTCTCAAAGCTCCTTTCGGACTCATAGAGTGCAAAGACATCGCTGTCAGTAAATCCAACAGCTTCTCCCGCGGCTTTCTTTAGTACAAATCCATCAGGCAATGTGCCAATTTCGGGATAACACCTGAATGACAGGGTCTTTTTCTTTTCCGAATCAGACACCAGACAGTAGAGACTTACGTGTCCATCCCTGTCAGTAACGGCATCTGCTTCGGAGATAATCAGGTGCTCCCTTCCGTCTAAAACAACCTTTGTGGAACTGACAGCCTCTTTCTCTGTAATGACAAGAATGCTGTTTCCATCAAGATCGCCCCTGACGTCTGCGCTGACATCTCTGTCAGTGTCCGTATAGAACACATAGGTATCATGTCCCTCTCCGTCAGAGTTTCTAAGGATGCACACAGGAGTGGCGTCTATTGTCAAAAGAGCCTTCTCTCCAACAGGCATATTGAAGGGGTAAAAGAAATACTCCCCGTTCTCAACATCCCTTGATGCGTATGTCGCCAGCTCTTTTCCCTGGCTGTCAAAGGCTTTAAGAGATAAACTCCTGTGATCTGCCATCTCATATCTTCTCTGGTAATTGTTGACAAACAGATACCCTCTTGGCACTTCTTCTCCATCCGGCCCCTGCACCATCTTGTACCTGACAGCAGTGCGGAGACTTTGAAGGTCCTCAGGCTTGTCCGGATTACCAGGCTGTGGTGTGTACTCCATGTCCGTCAGGTCATCGCCAAAATCGTGGATGAAGGAGGATAACAGCCTTACCCTTCTGTAGGTGTCCTCCATCTGGCCATACTCCCTAAGAGGTGCATTAAAGTCATAGGAATACTCTGGCAGGTCATTGGGATACCCGGTCTCTCTGCACTCCTGCAGAGTAGTCAGCCTGCCGTAGGGATTGGTCCCTCCGTGGTACATATAATATCCAAGAAGATTGGCGCCGCTTCCCAGCTTCACCATGGTCATGGCCGCTGTGTCCGTGCCTGTGGCCACAGGTCTTCTATGTCTGGTAACCTGAAGTCCGCCTCCCAGCTCCGCCGTAAGATAAGGGAATCTGTCCATATCAAAAGTGATCCCGACTCCCAGGCCGTGGTCGGATCCGATGTTGTGGTCATTGCGCTCCCTGGTAAAGATATAGTTGCCACTGGGCTCTATATCTGTGAGCCTCTGGTCCCATGGAGCCTCGCAGTAACCGCCCATGACGGGAAGCATTCCTCCCGTGACAGCTCCGCCCCATCCGGTTGCAGTGTATACAGGTGTTTCAAACCCTATCTCACGGGCCATGGAAAGGAGGGTCCTCATGTGCTGCTCGCCCTCTTCCCCGTTCTTACCGCCGCAGTGTCCATACTCGTTTTCTATCTGTATCCCGATTACAGGTCCGCCGTCCTTTAAAAAGAATCCCCTGGCCTGCTCATAGGTCTTTTCATAAAAGCGCTTCACATGCTCAAGGTACTGGGGTGCATCACATCTGGTCTCGTACCCCTTATCTCTGGCATCCTTAAGGAGCCAGTCCGGGAATCCGCCGTTTCTTGCCTCTCCATGGGCCCAGGGACCGATGCGCAGTATGCTGTAGAGCCCGCTCTCCTTGACCTTTTCAAGAAAGCCCCTCAGGTTCCTGTCACCTGTAAAATCATATTCACCCTGAATCTCCTCATGGTGGATCCAGATGACGTAGAGGGAGACAATGTCTATTCCGCCCGCCTTCATCTTGGCAAGCTCCTCCTCCCAGTACTGATTAGGATATCTGGAAAAATGCATCTCGCCCATCATCGGGAACCATCTTTTGCCATCAACAATTATGCTGACGGGGTCGTAGGTAATGGAAGAGTCTGGTCTTATAATCATGAATAAACTCCTTTATTTTGTGCTTTCCTTTAGTATTACTTCATAGCTGCGAAGAACAGTGCCCGTGACCTCTTCTCCATCTATTATATCCAGAAGGGTCCTGGCCGCCACGGCCCCCAGGTTCCTGTCGTCAAAGTTGAGACTTGTTATGGAGGGAACTGCTCCCTCCAGCAGGGAACTGTTGTAGAAGGATGCCAGCTTTATGTCCTCAGGAATCCTTATGTGCTCATCCCTGCATCTTGCCAGAACTTCGCCCGCCAGGTTGTCATCCATGCATATAATCCCGTCCACATCTCTTTTCACCAGGTCCTTTAAAATACTTGCGACCCTGGATTTATTCTCCACATCCAGGCATATGAGAGATGGATCAGGAGTCAGTCCCATATCTGTAAAGGCCCTGGTAAAGCCCTCCTGCCTTGTTCTGGTAATGATGTGCTCAGTGGAACCCCCGATCAGTGCAAGCCTCTTCATCCCCTTGGCTATGAGGATGGAGGTCAGCTCCCTGCAGGCCGAGAAGTTGTCATTGTCCACGCAGATGACGTCCTCCTCCATGCTCTTCCCGACTGTAACGAAGGGAATCCTGCTCTCTTTTAAAAACCGGGCCTGCCTGTCATCCACAAGAGTCCTGGTGAGAATTATCCCGTCCACCTTGTGATTGGCAATGATGCGCCTGAGACCGGAGATATCATCTCCGTTGACCAGCGTCACAAGTATGTCATACCCATATCCGGAGGTCACCTCGCTCATGCCGTTAATGCACCTCTGGAAAAAAGGAAGATCCACTGCATTGTAATCGTCCGGCCACACCACGCCTATGTTATAGGTCTTTTGCTCCGCCAGAGCCCTGGCCATCATATTTGGTCTGTAATTGTGTTCTTCGATATAATCCATGACTCTCTTTTTGGTATCTTCACCGACCCGGCCCTTGCCCGAAATAGCCCGGGATACCGTGGTCTTGGAGATGCCAAGAGCCCTGGCAATGTCATCGATCGTTATCTTGTTAGTCATAGTTATCCCTTTACGGCTCCACCGGTAACACCCTCAACATAGTATTTCTGAAGGAACATGAAAAGAAGTGTTACAGGGATTGCTACCAGCACTCCACCGGCGCAGAATCTTGTGAAATATCCCTGATAGTCATTGGTCCATACCCATCTGGTCATACCTACTGCAACGTTGTAGCTGGTGTCATGACCAAAAGCAACATAGGATGCAAATACATAGTCACACCAGGGTGCCATGAAAGCAACCAGGGCTGTGTAGATGATGATGGGCTTGGACATGGGGATTATCATGGTAAAGAAAATCCTCGCCCTGGTGGCGCCATCTATCCTGGCCGCCTCATCCAGAGCCTTGGGAATGGTGTCAAAGTAACCCTTGCATACGTAGTAGCCCATTCCGGAGCTGGCCACCGATACCAGGATGAGTCCTGGGATGGCACCTGCCTGAGTAAGTCCAAACTGTTTCAGCAGGAAGTACAGGCAGATCATGGTAAGGAATCCGGGGAACATTCCCAGGATCAGCCAGAATTTCATAAGGAAGGTCCTTCCTGCAAATCTCATTCTTGAGAGAGCATAGCTGACGCAGAGAACAATGATTGTCTGAAGGAGTGTCACAAAGAACGCAATAGTGATCGTGTTCTTGTACCAGAGAACGTAGTTGGTCTGTCCGGCGTCAAAAAGGAATCTGTAGTTGTCCAGTGAAAACTGTTTGGGTACCAGGTAGTCCACCATTCCGCCGTATTCAGTGGCATAGGATCTGAAGCTCTGAAGCACAAGCCCCACAAAGGGGAACAGCCAGATAATGCTTATGACTACCAGTACGATATAGGTCAGCGCGTTGCCGACAGTTCTTTTTGTCTTGTATGATTTCATTATTGGAAGCCCTCCTCATCCTTTACTGATGGAAGCATGTTGTAAACAACCAGTGAAATGACCGCTGTCACAACAAATACCATGATACCTATTACTGCTGCCATCCTGTAGTTGGTGTCATTTACAGTCATCTTGTAGAGCCATGTGATAAGAAGGTCTGTATTGCCGGCCTTCTCAGCAAGATTCACCGACTGGGGCTTACCCTGTGTAAGAAGGTAAATAACGTTGAAGTTGTTGAGGTTGCCGGTAAACTGTGTCAGAAGGAAAGGTCCTGTGACAAACAGCATATATGGAAGGGTTATGCTCCTGAACATCTGCCAGGGATTGGCGCCGTCAATCCTTGCGCTCTCGTAGAGGTCCTCGGGGATGTTCATGAGAAGTCCCGTTGCGATCAGCATCATGTACGGAATACCAATCCAGATATTTACGATGATGATGGTTATCTTTGCAAGGGTCGGATCTGTCCAGAATGGAATGTAGCTCTTGATGATCCCCCACTTGATCAGATATCCGTTTATAAGTCCGTCATTGGCAAACATCTTCATGACATAGAGAAGTGAAACGAACTGAGGAACGGCAATTGTGAGAACCAGGATAGTTCTCCAGAGCTTCTTGAACTTTATGCCCTTTTTGTTTATGAGCATGGCAACTGCAAGTCCAAGGAAGTAGTTGGTAAAGGTTGCCAGAAACGCCCACACCAGAGTCCAGAGAAGAACCTGTACAAAGGTTGAGCCTATGCCGGCTCCCGAAAATGATACTATATTTTTGAAGTTCTCAAGTCCGACCCAGGTGAAAAGATTTGTCGGCGACTGGTGGTTCTTGTCGTAATTGGTAAAGGCCACCAGGATCATGAACACAATGGGCAGAACTGTGAAAACAAAAACCCCTGTGACAGGAAGTGCAAGAAGTGTCTTGTCAAAGTTCTTGTCAAAGAGCGAGAGAAAGACATCCTTGTTGGAGGGAAGCTTTTTTCCGCTCTTTAAAATAAGCTCCTCCTTGCGGTTCTCTCTTATGTTGATATACCAGATTGTAATAAATGCAATAATTGCAAAGATACAAAGCACACCGAACAGAAGGATAAGGAAACTGTTATCACCATATACAGTCTTGCGCCCAACCTTCTTGGTTGCCACTGTTCCAAGTGTTGTGATCTTGGACAGATACTGCCAGCCAAAGCCGGCCATAAACCAGAAGAACAGTACCTCGCAGAGCAGCAGCGCCACGCCTGTAAGTATCTGTCCCCTTAGGATAGGTCCAAGTCCAAAAATGATATAAGACAGCTTGGTCTTAATATCTCCCTCCACAAAAGTTACTCCGATGTCCTTAAAGCCCTTCCCCAGAGCATTAAAGAACCTGGACACCGCATTCTTTTTCGCCTTATCAGCGCTCTGTGCCGCCATCCCTTTGGCCTCCTTTTTTAGAACAAAAACGTGTTTTAGGTAAAGAATGGCCCGGAACCGAACATTCCGGGCCTTATAAACTAGTTGATATTAAAATTCTTACTGTGCGTATGACTCGCAGGTAGTCTGGAAATCTGTAAGAGCCTTCATGAAGTCATCATCTGAAGCGTCAGCCTTGATCTCACCTGAAATGATTGAATCACCGAGTGATGTTGCAAGTGACCAGTAATCTCCGGGATACTGTCCCTGAGGAACTGTGTACTGAAGCTGCTCAGCAAGAGCTGAAAGAGCTTCGTCAGCCTGAACTGCGTCTGACTTCTGTGCATTGAGGTTTGAAGGGCCCCAGCCTACTGCATTGTATCTTGCAAGCTGTACTTCTTCACTTGAAAGGAATGCTGCAAGTGCATCGCATACTGCAAGCTTGCCGTCATCCTCCTGAGGCTTAACACCAAGGAGCTTGAATCCACCAAAGCCGCTCATCTGATATGTCTTGCCATCAGCGCCTGTGAATGTAGGAAGTTTAGCACATGCGTAGTTGTCTCCGAACATATCCTTGGCTGCCTGAGCATCCCATGTTCCATCAACGATTGCTCCGCAGTTAGTTGCATTAGAAATAGCTGATCCGTTCTGGAAAGCCTTGGAAGATGCAACCTCTGCGATCTTCTTGAGAGCAACCACACCGGCATCTGTTGCGTATGTTGAGTTGCAGGTTGTGAAGTTACCTGAATCGTCTGTATCGTATGTAAGCTCAGCGCCAGCGCCGAAGAAGAATGCTGTCTGATACCATCCGGAGTTGATCTCGAAGTAGAAATTCTTGCCTGCTGCCTCGCAGTCAGAGATGATGCCTTCAAGTGTGGAAGGATCTGTTACAACGCTCTTGTCATAGTAAAGGAAATATCCGTTGTCAGATGTGATGGGATAAGCATAGAGTGTTCCGCCTACGGTAGCAGCACCAACAGCACCCTTGTCGTTCTCTGCCTTAACTACCTCTGCGTTGGAGTCCTCAACAACCTCAAGTGCTCCTGCAGTAACAAGTCTTGCGATCTGGTCCTGGGCAAATCCAAAGATGTCTGCACCGGCCTCAACGTCTGTGATCATATTGCCGGCTGCATCGCCCTCACCTACTGCCTCAACAGTGAAGGTGTAGCCTGAAAACTCAGGGTGTGCATCCTGGAATGTCTTGATCTGCTCATTGGTGAAATCAACTACGTTATCAGCAACCCAGATCTTGATGTCTCCTGATCCAAAATCTGTGATCTCTGATGCAGCGTCAGCAACTTCCTCTGCTGCCTCCTGTGCTGTCTCGGCCACCTCTGTGGCAGTCTCAGCAACATCTGTAGCTGTGTCAGCTACGGTCTCGGCTGCAGTCTCACCACATCCCACAAGAAGGGTGGCTCCCATAGCAGCTGAAAGTAAAACAGATACCAATTTCTTTTTCATTTCTTTTCCTCCATTTTCTATGAATTGCGCAACTTGCGCAATCGGTTGCTCATGAGAAGAGTTTACCTTTTGTGCATCTTTTTGTCAATTAAACATTTTGCATGATAATAAAACGTATATTTTATACATTCTGCACATTGACTTTTTTAATGGTAACGTTTCCGGTAACGTTATCGGTAACGTTTTGCGCAATCGGTAGCATTTACGACACTCTCCTGTAATATGCCCCATTCTGTGCGACTTTCCCGCTTCCGGTCAGGTCCATGAGTTCCGATAACAGCACGGGAATTGATATGTTTTTTCCCTTCTTGTAAAGCTCCTCCATGATATAAGAGGCTGACACTGGGATGATATCCAGTATCCCCAGTATCTCATCCTGAAGTGAGAGCTCTCTTTCCTCATCATCCATGGATATCTCTCTTTCTGCATCTTTGCAGCCGGTTTCTGCACCAGCCTTTGTGTCCACCCTGTTTTCGCCGCTGATGGCCCAGAGTCTGTCAAGTACATCCTCAACGCTTACTGCCACGCCCGCCCCCTGGCTTATAAGGTAGTTGCATCCGTCGCTGAGTCTGTCCGTCACCCTTCCCGGGATTGCAAGAACTTCCCTCCCCTGTTCCAGAGCGGTGTCAACGGTTATCGACGTCCCGGACTTCTGCCTGGCTTCCACCACCAGAACAATGTCCGCAAGCGCACTTATTATTCGGTTTCGCATGGGAAAGAAATTAGCCAGTGGCTGGGTTCCCGGAGGGAACTCAGAGATAACCCCGCCGCTTTCCAGAAGGCTGTCATATATACTGATGTTTTCCTCGGGGTAGCAGACATCAACTCCGCAGCCCAGCACTGCAAAAGACGAACCTCCTGCCGCAACAGCAGCCCCCTGGGCGATTCCGTCTATACCCCTGGCCATCCCGCTTATGACCTGGACACCTGACATGGCAAGCCCCTGGCCAAACTGCCTGGCCATGAACCGGCCGTATTCAGAACACATCCTGGCTCCTATGATTGCCACAGAGGGTATCCTGGGGTCCGGGAGCCTTCCCTTTACATAGATCGCAAAGGGCGCCTGCGGTATGTTCTTGAGCTTGTCCGGGAAATCCGGATCGATCCTGGGGACAAACCTTATTCCCCTGTCATCAAGCTTTTTTCTCTCCAGCTCAAAGTCCCATATGGCCCTGCTGCGCTCAATGCTCATGACCTGTCTGTGGGTCAGAAGCTTTGAGAGCTCCTTCGGGCTCATCTCATATATATCCCTGCAGCTGAGGCCCGTACAAAGAAGCCTGTCAGCGTTTACATTTCCTATCGTTGGCACATTAAAAAGCCACATTGCATAATCATTTTCTCTTAAATCCATATATAGTTATTCCTCCTATTCTTCCATCTGATGCCAATACTGTAACATTTCAGTCATGACTGAACTGTTACGAACAAGACGCGGCTCTCGCATGAAATGCGCCTTGTGCCGGCAATCTTTACTTTTTCCTCACGCCCTCAGCAGCGCGTGCTTCGGGCTGTCATCAATATTTTTCCAATACTGTAACAGTTCAGTCATGACTGAACTGTTACGCACAAGACGCGGCTCTCGCATGAAATGCGCCTTGTGCCGGCAATCTTTACTTTTTCCTCACGCCCTCAGCAGCGCGTGCTTCGGGCTGTCATCAATATTTTTCCAATACTTCATATCAATCATCCTATAGCTCACCGCCTCCATGAGGTGTATCTGCTTTATGTCCTCTGATCCGTCTATATCAGCTATTGTCCTGGCTATTCTGAGAATCTTGTGGTAAGCGCGGGCGCTCAGCTCCATGCTGCAGAATGCACTCTCCAGGTAGGCCGACTCCCTGTTTCCAAGGCGGCAGAATTTCTCAATATCCCTGGGGCTCATCTCAGAATTGAATTTGAGGGATGTGCCCGTAAATCGCTCCTTCTGTATTTCCCTGACCCTGAGCACTCTCTCCCTTATGGCCCTGCTGGACTCATTGGCGCTCCTGTTATTCGAAGCCAGATCACCTATATCGACCCTTGGGGCCTCCACGCAGATGTCCACCCTGTCAAGGATAGGACCGGATATGTGCCCCAGGTATCTCCTTATCTCATTTGGCGTGCACTTGCATCTGTTTCTGTCCGGGTAGTAACCGCAGGGGCAGGGGTTTAATGCTCCCACCAGCTGAAAATCCGCCGGATAGGTATAGGTTCCCCTGTTCCTCACAATATGTATGTTCCTGTCCTCCAGGGGCTGCCTCAGAAGATCCAGCTTGGCCTTCGGGAACTCAGGCATCTCATCCAGGAAAAGAACTCCACGGTGTGCCAGGGAAATAATCCCGGGCCTGGGCACAGTTCCCCCTCCCACCAGCGCCGTCTCCGTGACAAGATGATGGGTACTCATAAACGGCCTTTTTGTGATAAGAGCCTGCTCCTCTGAGAGCATACCCGCCACAGAATATATGGTTGAGACCTCAAGGCTCTCCTCCAGTGAAAGAGGCGGCAGAATGGTGGGAATGCGCTTAGCCACCATGCTCTTTCCCGCTCCCGGAGGCCCTATGATCATGAGGTGATGAAATCCCGCCGCAGCTATCTCCGCAGCTCTTTTTACTGCTGCCTGACCGTTGATCTCTGCAAAATCAAGATCGTCTGCATCTGCCTCGGACTCCTCAAAAATCTTTTTCACATCAACATGGGTTGGATGGATGATGCTGTCCCGCTCACTCTCCGGGGCGGTCAGGTACATGACCACCTCCTGGAGGGAGGAGACACCTATTATGCTGATCCCATCGATGACAGCGCCCTCCTTTGCGTTGCTCTTGGGAAGTATCACCCTGTCAAAGCCCTGTTCCTTTGCCCTTGCAACTATTGGAAGTATGCCCTTAACCGGTTTCACATCTCCGTCAAGTCCCAGTTCCCCAAGGACCACTGTGTCTTTTAATATCTCTCCATCGATCTCACCTGTGGCAGCCATTATCCCCACCGCCACGGGAAGATCTATGACCACCCCTGTCTTACGTATGTCCACCGGGGACAGATTTATGGTCACCTTTGCAGGTGGCACACCAGAGCCCACATTCCTCAGGGCCACCTTTACTCGCTCTCCTGCTTCCCTGACTTCACCGCTCATGAACCCCACCATGTTAAAGCTTGGCAGCCCATCAGAGACATCCACTTCCACCTGCATGAGATAAGAAGCAATGCCGCCGACAGCTCCCGACGTCACTGAACTAAACATTATTTACTCCTTTTGAATTATGTTTTTTAGTAATTGAAATTTGCTGCCGGACCTTCGCAGAATGATTCTGCTGGCAGCTATGACCTGTAAACAAATTATGAAAGCACTGTTCAATACAGATTGTTTTTGAACAAAAAATGCTGACCTGATGATTATACAACAGGTCAGCATAGGAAATCTTTAAGATTTTCTTAAGATTTTAAAAATATGTATTTTTTTATCTGAGCATCTTGTTCTGCATGGTGTCAGGATCCGTTGCAAACTGCAGGGCCACCTCTCTGGATATTTTCTGCGCCCTGTAGAGCTCAAGAATGGCATCATCCATGGTTATCATGCCCTGTTTTCTGTAGGTCTGCATATAGGTGATGAGCTGATGGGACTTGCCCTCACGTATCAGGTTGCGGACCGCACTGTTAATGTGAAGGACCTCAAAGGCAGCTGCCCTTGAAACACCGTCAATCTCAGGTATGAGCTGCTGGGAAATGATTGCCTCCAGAACTCCCGCCAGCTGGATCCTGATTTGTTGCTGCTGGTGTGAAGGGAATACGTCGATCAGTCTGTCCACAGTGTTGGCCGCGCCGGTGGTGTGTACCGTAGACAGAACCAGATGTCCGGTCTCTGCTGCGGTTATCGCTGTACTTATAGTCTCAAGGTCTCTCATCTCGCCCACGAGAATGACATCGGGATCCTCTCGAAGAGCCGCCCTCAGTGCAGCCGCATAGCTGTTGGAGTCGGTACCTATCTCCCTCTGGTTTACAATAGCCATCTTGTGCTGGTAGGTAAACTCAATGGGATCTTCAAGGGTGATAACATGAACCTCCCTGTTGTTGTTTATTGCTCCGATAATGGATGCCAGGGTGGTGGATTTTCCGCTTCCCGTCGGGCCTGTGACAAGGACCAGACCTCTCTTTTTCTTGTAGAGGTCTACCACGGTCTCAGGGATGCCAAGGCTCTCAGGTGAGGGAATATCTGTGGCCACAACTCTGAATGCCATTGCAATTGAGCCCCTCTGCTTGAACACATTGAGCCTGTATCTTCCGATGCCCGGTATGGAAAAAGACATGTCGTGCTGGCCGTTTTCTTCAAGCCTTGCCTTCTGTTTGTCTGACATTATCTCATCTGCTATGGCCTGGGTGTCCGGTGGCAGCATCCTGCCGTACTGTTCCATTGCAATGAGTTTGCCGTGAAGTCTCATCTTGGGCGGCAGACCAACAGTAATATGTACATCTGATGCCCCGCTGTCCTTTGCTTCCTGAAGAATTTCCTGTAGTTTAGACATAATTGCTCCTTATCCTTTATGATTTGGGTGATATACGGATTACCGTGGCGATCACACATATTCAGGCTCTTCTATCTGTATGCCAAGGGCCTTGACTTTGGCTGTGTCCATGGCATACCTGTTATCCATGGTCTTCATGATATCAACAATCTCAATATTGCTGTATGCCCTGCGGTTGGAGAGATCAATGATGGAATTGTCCCTGAAGCTCAAAACCGTGGGCCGAAGGAAATCGTACTCGTTGGTCCGAAGGACCAGTGCCTTCTCCCCGGTGTTGAGTTCGACACTCACTCCCGGCATAAGAATGTTCAGCGAATCCACCAGCCCCTTTACCACCTTCGGATCAAAGACATCGCTCCTGTCCATCATCCTCCTGATAACAGCAACCTCCGACACAGGAGAATCATCCAGTCTGACAGCGGTCTCCTTGTCAAATACACCTGCAACTATCAGAACCTTGGCAGCCGTCGACATCTTCATCTGTGCTATAGGCTGGTCGCTCCAGTAGTCCAGAAGTGTCTTCCTGGCCATATTGCAGGCCCTCTTTATATTGGGCTGAAAAGAAAAGGCCTCATCTATTATCTGATAACCGGCCGTCTCATGCTGATCGATTATCTTCCTCTCGTTCTCGTCAGTCTTCTGCTTGGATTGGAGCTCTGCAGGAAGCGTGAGCTTTCCTATGTCGTGGATGACAGCAGCCATAACAGCGTCATTCTGATCAGACAGTGGTACATTCATTGTGTGGGTTATAATAGCCGCAAGAATAGCCACATTGAGGGAATGCTTGTAAATATAGTCCTCCGTACTCCGAAGGCTCTGCTGGAAAGTGATCTTCTTCCTGAGATTCCCGTAGTTCTTGATTATCTGTGCACATATTTGCGGGAACCTGCCCTGCTTGCGGTTTTTGATGATCTTGGCAAGCTCCTCCATGATCTCGTTGTACATCACGGTCTGAAATCTCTCAAAGTCCAGATCATCCTGGGTCATCGGCGGAACAGGTTCGGCAGGCTCAAGAATAAAAAGACCAATAAGACCAAAGCTCTTTATATTCTCGATGCTGGAAGAATCCTTCAGAACAGCAGCACGATCATACAAAAGAACTCCTTTTTTGCTGTATATAGGTTTTGCAAGACGCATACCCGGCTTTAATTCTTCACATTTTATAAAAAGCATATGGGCCTGTCTCCTACTTACAATTACATAGTAAATTAATTATGACGCTCAATCATCAAAAAATCAATCAAATATCTCAGGTTAGCTCATCCAGGGTACTGCCGTAGGATGAGAGAAATTCATTGACAAAATCAAGGACCTCGGGAAGCTCCTGATACAGACTTCTTATGGACTTGCCTGTGCTCTCCTTGGCTGTCCGAAACTCGCTGTTGCCCGCGTTCATCTCCCCGATGCACTTGATCAGTGCAGAGAGCTTGTCGGCCGCCTTTACCAGCCTCCTCATATATCTCTCCTCCTCTGTGTCATCGGGTCTGAAGATTTCCTCAAAGGCAGGGCGCAGATCATCTGGAAGCTTCTCCAGGAGCTTGTCGTCAGCAATGGCCTCAACCTCCTTGTAGGCGTGCTTTAAGTCCGCATTGAAGTACTTCACCGGAGTGGGCATGTCCCCGGTTATGATCTCAGACGCATCATGATAAAGACCTATCAGCGCAGCCTTGTTGGCATCCAGGTGTTTGCCATAGCGTACATTTCCTATGGTGCAGAGAGCATGGGCTATCATGGCCACCTCCATGGAGTGCTCGCAAAGGTTCTCAGGCCTGGTGTTCCTCATAAGAGCCCAGCGCTCTATATACTTCATCCTCGATATAAGTGCAAAAAAATTGTAATTCATAGTTTTCTCCATTGTCGTGAATAATATAATCCGGGGCAAAAGTCCTGGACTGCGGTCGAGGACTTTTGCCCCTCACTCAAACCACTAAGTATCAGTCGAATATGAATTCTGCCATTATGGTGTTGCTGACATCAAGACCAGTGTCCGATAGCCTCAGCATATTGCCTTCAGTAATCAAATGCCCCGTGGCTTCATACTTTCTGATGACATCGCCGTATACTTCATGAATATCACGGCCAAACAGCTTCGCAAATGCTTCCATGCTGACACCCTCAACCAGGCGCAGACCAAGGAACATGAACTCCTCCATCTGCTCCTTCGTAGAAAGTATCTGAATGTCTTTTCTGATAGCTTCATTTCTCAGGCCATCCATCTCCCGACTGCAATTATCACCATCAGTATTTGAAAATCCTGCGTTTTGTATATATTCGTTTATGTCCCGGGTGTTGCTCCACCTGACATTGTCCACCATCGATGCGGCTCCGAGCCCAAGGCCGAGGTAATTGCCCCTCTTCCAGTAGACCTTGTTGTGGCGGCACTCATATTCATGCCCCCGGGCATAGTTGGAAATCTCGTATCTGTGGTAGCCGTGATCTGACAGAATGCGTTTGGTCTCGTGGTACATCAGGCGGTCATCTTCTTCAGAGGGCAACTCCAGCTCCATATCATAAAAGGGAGTCCCCTCCTCCACAATGAGGCTGTAGGCAGAAATGTGCTCAGGCCCAATCAAGATGACTCCCTCAAGACTTTGTATATAGTCCTCCACCCTCTGCCCGGGCAGAGCACTCATCAGGTCGACATTGATATTGTCAAAGCCCGCTCTTCTTGCATTCTCATAGGTCTCAAAAAACATGCTGCTGTCATGCAACCTACCCAGAATTCCAAGCTCCCGGTCACTCAGGGACTGAGCCCCTATGCTGATTCTGTTAAAGCCTGCCTTTCTGTAGGCAATGAGCTTGTCAGAGATTGCTGACGCAGGGTTGACCTCTATGCTTATCTCGGCATCTTCTGCCATTTCAAAGCAGCTCTTTATCTGCAGGAGTGTACCACATATCAGCTCCTCACCGGGAAAAGAGGGAGTTCCTCCTCCAAAAAACGCGGTGGAAACCACGTGGTCCCTGCACTTTACTGCGGCATCCTCAATTTCTCTTTTCAGCGCCGCAAAGTACTCTTCCATGCGCTTCTGCTCACAATTAAAGGACAGAAAATCGCAGTAGAGGCACTTTCTTTTGCAGAAGGGTATGTGAATGTATAAAGAAAGCTCTTTATCCATATCAGTCGGTGTTGTCCAGCTTGAGGACACTGAGGAATGCAGACTGGGGGACCTCCACGTTTCCTATCTGCCTCATCTTCTTTTTACCCTCCTTCTGTTTCTCCAGGAGCTTCTTCTTACGGGTGATATCGCCGCCGTAGCACTTTGCAAGCACATCCTTGCGGTAGGCCTTGACGGTCTCTCTGGCGATTATCTTACCTGCAACCGCTGCCTGGATCGGAATCTCAAACAGGTGCCTGGGGATCTCCTCCTTGAGCTTCTCGCACATCTTGCGGCCCCTCTCATAGGCGCCGTCCTTGTGCACGATGAAGGAGAGGGCATCAACTTCCTCTCTGTTTATGAGGATATCCAGCTTGACAAGATCGGATTTCTCATAGCCCTTGAGCTCGTAGTCAAAAGAGGCGTATCCCCTTGATCTGGACTTCAGCGCATCAAAGAAATCATAGATGATCTCATTCAGTGGAAGGTCATATTTCAGGATTGCTCTGGTCTGTTCTATGTAATCTGTTGAGAGATATCTTCCGCGCCTCTCCTGGCACAGCTGCATAATGGCACCGACATAATCCGTGGTCACCATGATCTCTCCGCTGACTATTGGCTCCTCCATATAATCTATCTCCGAGGGATCCGGAAGGTTTGTGGGATTGGTCAGGTCAATTACCTCTCCGTCGGTCTTGTGAACCTTGTAGACAACAGATGGTGCTGTGGTAACAAGGTTTAAGTCATACTCTCTCTCAAGCCTCTCCTGAACCACCTCCAGATGGAGCAGTCCAAGGAAGCCTGCCCTGAAGCCAAAGCCAAGAGCCTGGGATGTCTCGGGCTCATAGAAAAGAGATGCATCATTGAGCTGAAGCTTCTCCAGTGCGTCACGAAGGTCTGAGTAGTGGGCTGAATCAGCGGGATAAAGACCGCAGTAGACCATGGGCATGACCTTCTTGTATCCGGGAAGCGCCTCACTGCAGGCGTTCTCAGAATCCGTGACTGTATCACCTACTCTTGTGTCCTGAATGTTCTTGATGGAGGCGGTAAAGTATCCTACGTCTCCGGCAGAGAGCTCATCGCTGGGAATAAATCTTCCGGGGCCAAAATATCCGACCTCCACGACTTCCGCCTCAGCGCCTGTGGCCATGAAGCGGACCTTCATTCCCTTTTTAACGCTACCGTCAAACACCCTTACAAAGACGATAACGCCCCTGTAGGAATCATAAATACTGTCAAAGATAAGTGCCTTCAGTGGAGCAGAAATATCCCCCTTGGGGGCCGGAATCTTCTGTACCACAGCCTCCAGAACGTCCTCTATGCCTATTCCGTTCTTGGCGGAAATAAGTGGCGCATCCTGGGCCTCTATGCCGATCACATCCTCGATCTCATTCTTGGTCTCATCGGGCTGGGCGCTGGCCAGATCGATCTTGTTGATAACGGGAAATACATCCAGGTCATGATCCAGAGCCATATACACATTGGCCAGGGTCTGGGCCTCAACTCCCTGGGTAGCATCCACCACCAGAATAGCTCCGTCACAGGCAGCAAGGCTCCTGGAAACCTCATACCCGAAGTCGACATGACCGGGCGTATCTATCATGTTGAAGGTGTACTCCTCCCCGTCGGATGCCTTGTAGATCATCCTGACAGCCTGGGATTTGATGGTGATTCCTCTCTCCCTCTCAATGTCCATGTTGTCCAGGACCTGATTCTGCATCTCCCGGAGCGTCAGGACTCCGGTCTTCTCTATCATTCTGTCTGCAAGGGTAGATTTGCCGTGATCGATGTGGGCAACAATGCAGAAATTTCTTATCTTACTCTGATCCACTGTTAGAACCTCTTCTTATCATTTTTAAATATCTTTTTTAACGTCACTTCCGAGCTATTATATCAAAATCTATTGACATTTTCTACATTATAATCTAGAATGTTTAGCGTATGTGGCATTAACTGTCCGTGTCCGGCTTAATGCGCACACGAGCATTTTAATAAACTATTCATTTTTATTTCGGAGGTTATTATGGCAAATATTAAATCCGCCAAGAAGAGAGTATTAGTTAACAGTAAGAAGGCTTTACAGAATCAGATGATCAAGTCTGCAGTTAAGACAGAGATCAAGAAGGTTAGAACTGCTATCGAGGCAGGCAACAAGGAAGAGGCAGCTAAGGCACTCCTTGTAGCTACAAGTGCAATCGACAAGGCAGAGTCCAAGGGCGTTCTCAAGAAGAACACAGCTTCAAGAAAGGTTTCCCGTCTGGCATTAGCTGTAAATAAAATGTAATGATATAGGGTAATAAGAAGGTGGCTTAGGTATGCTTGCATGACCTAAGCCACTTTTTTATTACCCGAACAAACATGAGGAATTAGTGGGGTAGGGGCCCCGCGGTTTCCGAATGTTTGTAGGATTGCGAGAGCGGCTTTTTCGCGGAGCAATCCGTATATCATTACATCACCCCGCCAATAAATCATCAGATATCCTCATCCTCTGTCATTTCTTTTGCCTTCTCAGTCATCTCTTTGACCTCTGCAAAGCTCTCAGCAAAATGTGTAGAAGTCATTGTAGGATTTCCTGCAATAGTGCGCTCCCTGTACCACTCGTAAAAATTCTTCACAGGGTGCGGAGCAATCCTGGACATCATGACCTTGTACTTCACATAGAGTTCTGCAACTTCATCCCTGACATTGCCCACATAGGCTGTGGGATTGATGGAAATCCTCTCCCTGAAAGCCCCAAAGGACCTCTCCAGGGAGCTGCTAAGAGCATCCACTCTGACACCTATTCCATTGCTTATCCCATTAATTCTTTCTCCGATGCCTTCCCTGACATCCTCTCCCTTAAAGGCCACAATTACATCAAGCCTCTTCTGCATCCTCTGCATCTCACCCTTGACCTTCTCCATATAGACCAGCACATCTCCGATGTCCATTGCGGTCCTGAAGGCCAGCATGAAGTCCGCAGAAAAGACCACTGTGACTGCTATTGTCACCACTGATATGACCCTGTATGGAATTGATAACAGCAGCATCTCTACAGGGACCTGCAGATAGTGGGTGAACACAACGGTAAAGAAGCCCCATACCAGCGTGGATTCAAGGCATACCTGCCCCTTGTAGTTGAATTTTTTGTGGGAGTAATCCCAGTACCTGATCTTAAAGAGGGACTCCATCAAAACACCTGTAGTGTACTCAAGGGCCGTAGCCCCTACGCATCCCGCCACATATACCAGGAAAACATTGTCATAAAATGGTCTGGACACAAGAAGCATCGTTATACCGCCACATCCATATAACGGCAAAAAGGGTCCACGAATGAACCCTCTGTTTGTCAGATGCTTTTCCATTACCGAAACATAAATGGACTCAAATATCCATCCCAGAAAACTATAAAAATAAAACAGAAATAGCCACTGTACCGGCTGATAATTAAACATCTAAATCTCCATTTACTGCTGTGGATTTGAGAAATCAATCACAGGATTTTCAGGCTCAGAAGCCGGCTTCACCTCTGTGGCAACCAGCACCGGACCTTCGCCCTTGTACTCGGGCACAAACTGTTTGACTACTCTGGCAGTAACCTCAACCCAGTCCTTCTCCACCAGATCAGGCGTCCCGTCAAACTCACAGGCAAATCCCAAAAACTGCATGTCCTGCGCACAGCAGGTCATTGCCATCCTTCCGGGCACAAACCTGTTTTCAGGGAATTCCGGTGGCTTAAGCACCATTCCCTTGAATCTCACACTCTTTCCCTCGTATCTGTCCACATGATCAAGGGCATCCAGATAAAACATGCCGTATCCATAGTTGTTGAGCTCTATGGGGTCCTGATTGAGGTCAAAGGGCAGGTCTTCGTCCAGAGTTACATCCACCTCTCCGTTCATGTCCTCAAAAATAATATCTGCCTTCTGATTGATGGCCTTAACATTTCTCTTGTAGACAGGAAGGCTTTCAACAAGACCGTCACATCTGTTAAACAGGATCAGGTCCGAATTCCTTATCTGCTCAGCCAAAAGAGATTTCATATTGCTGAAATACAGCTCAAAACTGGATGCGTCGATGACGGTTATCTGCTGCTCAAGATTCCACATAACGGGAAGTCTCATGTTCTTGAAATTCCACATCCCGTTGTACTCAATAAGGATCCTCTCGGGATTGTGCCTGGCATCAAGGGCAACCAGCGCATCGGGATTGAAATCCTCCTCATCCTCGATATACTCAACTACCGTGTTGGTGCTCTTAAGAAGCTTGTCCTCGTAGTCGTTCTCACCCTCTTCGCAGACTATGAGAAGAGTCTTCCCCTTGGTCCGAAAGTAGGGCTGAGCTATTGTATATCTGAAGAAATCCGTCTTACCCGCATCAAGGAATCCATTGATAATATATACAGGTTTCAAGTTTATTCTCCTTATCATAATCTCTGTTCAATTCTTCAAAGGTTCACAGTTCGATCATTGGGAAAAGACATTTTCCCTCCGAACCTGCACTCCATTAAAGTCTCCTGAATAGCTTCTGGAGATTGTCCTCCTTGAGCTCAGATCCGATCACACAGAATTTTCCGGTGACATCAGCAGAACCGCTCCTGACATCGGCCTCACCCGGAACATAGTCAAACTCAATCCAGGTTCCGTCGGGAGCAGGCACAACGCCCTTGGTACGGAGAACTATTCCATACTTCTCCTCGTCCTCCAAAGCAGCAAGCATGCCCTCAATCTCTTCCTTAGTATACTTAAGCGGTGTCTCCATTCCCCAGCTCATGAAGATGTCATCTGCATCATGGTGGTGATGATGGTGATCATGCTCATCGTGATCATGGTGATGCTCGTGCTCGTCGTGGTCGTGGTCATGATGCTCATGCTCGTCATGGTCATGATCATGATGCTCGTGCTCGTCATTGTCGTGGTCATGATGGTGTTCGTGTTCGTCGTGGTCATGTTCATGATGCTCATGCTCGTCATGGTCGTGGTCATGATGCTCATGCTCGTCATGGTCGTGGTCATGATGCTCATGCTCGTGCTCATCGTGGTCGTGGTCATGATGATGGTGCTCATGCTCGTCGTGGTCATGGTCGTGCTCATCATGGTCATGATCGTGGCTTGCGCTGTAGATCACGGAACCATCCTCAGCGACGGTCCTGTGACTGCCGTGATCATGGTGGTGATGATGATGCTCATGCTGCTGTTCCATAACCATCTTAAGGAGCTCTGCCTCAAGATCATTGTTGCCCTCAAAGGTATCCAGTATCTCTTTTCCCGTGATCTGATCAAGGGGAGTAGTGATGATGGTTGCCTTGTCGTTGTGCTGACGGATAAGCTCCACAGCAGTCTCTATCTTGCTCTGATCAGCCTTGTCGCACCTTGTCAGAATAATGGTTCCGGCATTTTCAATCTGATTGATAAAGAACTCGCCAAAATTCTTGATGTAGACCTTGGCCTTGGTGGCATCAACCACGGTAACCGCACTGTTCAGCTCCATATTCTCATCAGAATCTGCTATGTTCTGGATTGCTCTCATTACATCTGAGAGCTTGCCCACACCTGAGGGCTCTATGAGTATCCTCTCAGGAGAGTACTGCTCCATTACCTGCTTGAGGGAGGTCTCAAAGTCTCCCACCAGTGAACAGCAGATGCAGCCTGAATTCATCTCAGTGATCTCAATTCCTGACTCCTTAAGGAACCCTCCGTCAATACCGATCTCTCCAAACTCGTTTTCTATAAGAACAACCTTTGTTCCCGCCAGTGCTTCCTTGAGGAGCTTCTTGATAAGGGTCGTCTTACCTGCCCCCAGGAATCCTGATATGATATCTATCTTTGTCATTTTGTCTCCAATCCGCACACTCTCTGTATGCTAAACCTACTACAACAAGATTATTCTATTCACATGCCTGTCCAATGTCAAGGAAGCCCATATTTCTAATATCAGTTGTCCTCGTCTGCAGAGTCTTCCGGATCTTCCTCACCGGAATCATTTTCGTCACTCTGCTCATCGGTATTGCCCGTGTCATCAGTTTCCGTCTGCTCATCACTCTCATCTTCTGCGTTTTCTAATTCACCGGTGTCACCTTCTGCATCGTCACCGCTCTCAATGTCCGCAGCAGAATCCTCATCATCCTGAATATCTTCATCGTCAGAAGAATCAGATTCCAAGCTATCTTCCGGAACTGATACATCATTATCAGCATTTTCATTATCATCAATAGCATCACTATTATCGGCAGCATCTGTATCGCCAACAGTCTCGGAATGATCTGTAGCCTCTTCAGTGTCCTCAGGTTCACAGGCAGAAGTCTCCCCATCGATTTCGTCAGAAACGCCATCTGCTTCCGGGTCCATATCTCCTTCGCCGGGCTCCACGCCATCTGATACTTCGTTATTTATTTCATTACTTGTTTCTTTATTTTCTTCGTCTTCGGCTGCAATGTCATTTGTATCATCAGAAGGGGTTACTTCCTCCCCGTCCAACGACTCTTTTCCCTCGTCATCAGTAACATCTTCCGAAATATCTCCAGCCTCGTTTCCTTCCTGCTCAGTAACATCTTCCGAAATATCTCCAGCCTCGTTTCCTTCCTGCTCAGTATCAGCATCCGGATTCTCCTCTAACTCATCATCAAGTTCTATGATTCTGTACCTGAAGGCATTGGGACTAATGTCATAATCCAAATCCATTTCTTCTGTTTCATCAAGGGCAAGAAGGTCCTCATCCTCTTCATCATCAAATCCCGCAAAGGCATTATTGCCGTCCAGGAAACTGAAATTCAAAATGCTGCTGTTTACTGCCATCTTGGAGGAGGCTACACTGGCAGAAGTCTTGACTTTACTGCTCTTGGAAGCATTGCCCTCAAAGGTCACTGTCGCCTTGACCACCTGTCCGTGAGTGTACTTGCAGGTCTTTGAATAGCCCAAAAGCTCTTTTTCCTTGTGACCGCAGGTTATCTGTTCAACCTTCTCTTCTTCATACACCCATCCATGCCTGTCGATTACAACCTGAGGGTCTGTAGTATACTCATCGTGTGAGGAGTTGCTGTTTTCAAAAACAAGTCCACAGTACTCACACCTGTATCTGTGAATGTACTCTCCATTTGACACCTTAATGAACTGACCTTTTCTGACGTTATCATCTGTCTGATATGTGTACTTTGTAACCGTCTCTTTGCAGGCGTCAGTGTGCGTATGATACACAGCTTTTGTGTAGCAGCCGCCTTCCCTGCCTGATTTCACCATGTCGGCATCAACCTTTTTGCCCTGACCGTCTGTGTGATAGTGATATTCGTAGGAAATCTTGCCAGGCATTTCGCCCTTGCTGATCACGATCTCGCTTGGAATGCTGCGGATAGCTTTGGCAAACTGAGCAAATGTGGCATCCTCATTTATCTTTACACCTTTAGTGAGCAATGCGGATGCCAGCAGCTTTTTACCATTACTCACACGCTGAAAAACCTGGTCGATCTTGGTGTTTACACCTGTGATCTCAGTTCCTATGTACTTCTTAAGAGTATCCATGTCATCCCGGACAAGTGTATTCATCGTACTTATCTTATTGTCGATGTTGGTGTTTACCTTGTTTATATTTCCGTTTACATCTGTAATCTTGTTATTGATATTGGAATTTACACTGGAAATGCCTGTGTTTAAAGAACTATTGACAGTGGTTATGCTTGAATTCACTGTAGAAATCTTTTCATCGACATTTTTTACAGTGGAACCGACGCCGTTAATGTTCTGGTTCACTCCGGTGATATTTGAGTTTACACCACTGATGTTGTTATTGACTCCGCCGATGCTGTCGTTGACAACGCCTATACTATTGTTTACACGGTTGATCTTATTGTCCACTTCATCGATGCTGCTGTTCACTCCGCCTATGCTGGTATTCACCTTATTGATGCTTGAATCAACATTCTTGATGCTGCCGTTTACATTTTCCAGGGCAGCGCTGAGTGCCTTGTAATACTTCTCAATCTCTTCTCCAAGATCTGCAATATCACTCTGGAAAGAACTGAGCATAGAATCATTCTGCTGTGACAAGCTTTTTCGCGTATTCTCCAGGGCCTTCAACAGGTCACTGTACTGCCCGGTCATCTTATCTGATACTTCTTTTCCTTTTTCGTCAATTTTGTCAGAAAGATTCTTTGTATTCTCGTCAGCTTTGTCTGAAAGATTCTTTGTGTTCTCATCAGCCTTGTCTGAAAGGGTCTTTGTATTCTCGTCAGCTTTGTCTGAGAGATTCTTTGTGTTTTCATCAGCCTTGTCCGAAAGATTCTTCGTATTCTCATCCAGCTTGGCTGAAAGCCCCTCCGACTTCTCATCAATCTTATCTGAAAGACCTGCTGACTTTTCGTCTATTTTATCTGAAAGACCTGCTGACTTTTCGTCTATTTTATCTGAAAGGCCTGATGACTTTTCATCGATCTTATCTGAAAGACCCGCTGACTTTTCATCGATCTTATCTGAAAGACCTGCTGACTTTTCATCGATCTTATTTGAAAGACCTGCCGACTTATCATCAATCTTATTTGAAAGACCTGCCGACTTATCATCAATCTTATTTGAAAGACCTGCTGACTTTTCGTCAACCTTATCAGAAAGCTGCGCTGTGCTGTCATCTATCTTATCTGTTATTGCCTTTCCTGTTTCATCAACCTTGTCCGATAGCCCGGCAGACTTCACGTCAATCTTGTCTGAAAGACCCGCTGACTTTTCATCGATCTTATTTGAAAGACCTGCCGACTTATCATCAATTTTATTTGAAAGACCTGCCGTCTTTTCATCGACCTTGTCAGAAAGCTGCGCTGTGCTGTCATCTATCTTGTCTGTTATTGCCTCTCCTGTTTCATCAACCTTGTCCGTTAGCCCGGAAGACTTCTCGTCAATCTTGTCTGAAAGATCTGCAGATTTCTCATCAATCTTATCTGATATACCTGCTGCCTTTTCGTCAACCTTGTCTGATAGGCCTTCGCTTTTTTCGTCAATCTTATCTGAAAGTTCTCCTTTGCTCTGATCTATCTTTTCTGTGATCTTCTCTCCGGTCTCGTCAACTTTGTCCGCAGCTGCCTTTGTGCTCTCGTCGATCTTATCCGAAAGACCTGCTGACTTGTCATCAATTTTGTCCGACAGCCCCGCTGACTTCTCGTCGAGCTTATCCGATACCCCGGAAGTTTTCTCGTCTATCCTGTCTGATAGCCCTCCTGTCTTTTCATCAATTTTATCTGAAAGATTTCCTGTCTTTTCATCCACCTTGTCAGACAGCTCCTTTGAAGTTTCTGAAAGCTTGTCTGTCAGGTCTTTTCCCTGATCTGTCACCTGATTTTGCAAGTCTTTGTTGCCATCTGTAATGTCATTTGAGAGCTTGTCATTTCCCTTTGACATCAGGTCCTTGATATCATTTATCAGATTCTTGGCAGCGTCATCGGCATCCTTGCTCTGCTTTCTGATATCCTCAAGCTCTCTATTGATTTCATCGAACTTTTCAGTGATCTTGTTATTGGAATCAATCCCGTCCTTCTCAATTTTCTTTTTCAGGTCCTCTATATCCGCCCTGGTATCATCAATTGTCTTGTGGATATCTCCCAGGTCCTTTCCAAGTCCCGACACCTTGTTGTTTACATTGTCCGTGATCTTCTCTGCGTTCTTATCGTTCTGATCCGCGGTGTCTCCGGCCTTTTTGTAATAGTTGTTTACCTGATCCCTGTTCTCTGTGATGGACTTGTCCAGACCGTCCAGATAGCCCTCCAACTCATCCAGCTTCTCAATTGTCTTTTCACTGTTTTCCTTCTCAGTCTGCTCCAGTTCCTCCCTGGCCGTCGAAGCCACCACCGGGGTACTTACGTAAATAAGCCCTCCGCAGAGACACAGCGCAAGTACTACCGCAACTGCCACCACGAATGTGTCATGTCTTCTCAGCTTCCTCAACAGAAGCTTTACCGAATTGTTTTGCTTTGCCCATTTTTCTTTTAGATTCATAACCTTTTCCTTTCTGTTACTCCCTTTTGTAGTCAGGGCGCAGCAAAAAGAAACGGCGTCCTGCCTCATGCTTTGTTTTTTATAAAAATGGAAATCATCGGGAGAATTCCCGTGATACTAGTCGGAAGAATACCGACAAAAAACGATTATACATAAAGCCAATAAAAAGTCAAGCATAAAAAAATGTGGGTGCAAAAACACCCACATAGTATTAGTCAGCCGATCATGGAAGTATTGTCATCGTGATACGGTTTTTCCTGTCTCCCTCAGTCAGCCTCTCATAAGCCATATCCGATACCGCACTTTTAAGCACAGCCAGCGAAAGCTTGTCTTCGCTGCTTCTTGGATCAAACTCCTCTCCGCCGTAATCCACAGTGAAAAGAGCTTTCTCCACATCCCCTGCATATTCAACGGTACAGATGATATCCGGCCTCTCCATATTTGTAACCAGCACCTGCTGTACCATTTCTTCAAAAGCAAGCTGTATGTGATTGGTCATTCTGGAGGGAACAAGGTTCTTTCTGCAGTAGTTCTCTATATCTGTCCGCATTCCAATGAAGTCTGCTGTCTTGTCATGGATCGCAAGCTCAAGAACCTTTAGCTTCTGGATGAATCGTCTGGTCTTCTCTTTTTTCGGATTGTCAAAGATCTCGTCAGGAGTCCCCTCCTCGTAGATGCCTCCCTCGTCCATATAGAAGACCCTGTTGGCAATTGAGCGGGCAAAGCTCATCTCATGGGTCACGATCATCATGGTCTTACCCATCCTGGCAAGTTCACTTATTACTGCCTGCACCTCCCCCACCATAGTGGGATCCAAAGCACTGGTGGGCTCATCGAGAAGTATCGTATCGGGATCCATGGCAAGAGTCCTTGCTATTGCCACACGCTGCTTCTGTCCGCCGCTCATCTCATCAGGATAATTAAAGGCCTTTTCAGCCAGTCCCACAATCTGCAGAAGGCGCATTCCTTCGTCATAGGCCTCCTGCCTGTTCTTTCCCAGAAGATCCATCTGGGGCATCATGATGTTCTCAATTACCGTCAGATGCCCGAACAGGTTAAAGGACTGGAACACCATGCCCATCTTCTGACGGACCTTTCCCAGGTCGCAGCCGGGAACCGTGATGTCTTCTCCGTTTACAAGTATCTGTCCCGAAGTTGGCTTTTCAAGCATATTGATGCAGCGAATCAGTGTGGACTTGCCCGTGCCGGAAGGCCCGATAACAGAAACTATGTCCCCATCATTTATAACCGTGTTCACATCTGTAAGGGGCGTGACATTTTCGTATTCTTTTCTGAGAGATACAAGTTCAATCATCAGTCTTTACCCCCTTCAGAATTGTTTCCTTAGTGCGCTGTTTATAATTAAAGTTTATGGTAATCCTCTTGAGAATCCCTGTCAGGATCGCCGCCAGTATGAAGTATACAACAGCCACGGCGATCAGCGGGAAGAATGCGTCATAGGTTCTTGCCCTTATCAGGTCTCCCATACGGGTCAGGTCCTGCACAGCAATATAGCCTACAATGGCAGTGGCCTTTAAAAGAGCTACTATCTCACCCTGATATACCGGAAGTATGTGAGGTATAGCCTGGGGAAGGATAACCCGGAAAAATGCCCTGCTGTCTGAGTATCCAAGAGCCAGAGCACCCTCCATCTGACCTTTGTCAACAGCACCTACTCCAACCTTGAGCATTCCGTAAACCGCTGCGCCAAAGATCAGTGTAAAGCCTATAATCGCAACCACCACTCCGCTTATCTCCACACTTCCGAAGACAATGTAGTACAGTACCATCAGGAGAACTACCATGGGCATACCCTGAACCAGCCACACCGCAAATTTAGTAATGGCATTAGCTGCAGGGTTTCCGTTTCTGCAGGCCATAAACACCGCAAAACCAAGTATTGTGCCGAAGATTATGGAAAAGACAGTGATCAGAAGCGTAGTCTCAATTCCTGACACAAAGAGCTTCCATCGGTTTTCTCTGATAAAGGTCTTTTCAAAGCTCTCCTGAATCTCGTCAAAAAAGCCTGACACTGCCGTTTCGGACCCGCTATCCCTCACGATAGCTCCCACCTGATTAGTCAATACAGGCTGTGAAAAGGTCATGGCCTCCTTGCGCTCATCGGTGACATTGAGATTCGCCATGATACAGTCCACGTCTCCGCTCTTAGCTGCCATGACTATTGCACCATAGTCATACACCTTGAACTCGTAGTCTGCATTGAGCCATGCAGCAAAGCGCCTGGCCAACTCAATGTCGTAGCCATTCAGCTCTGAGCCTTTATAGTATGTATATGGAAGTACCAGTCCCGTTGTTCCGATGATCAGATGATAGTCAGGAGAACTGCTCACCGGAATGTCAGGTATGTCTTCATCACCGTCAATAAGCCAGCGCCTGTACATGTCATCCAGTGTGCCATCAGCTCTGACCTCATCTATAAATGCATTGATCTTGTCCTCGAGATCGGGAACGCGGGCCTTCTTTGAGATGCCAACAGCAATCGGTATGTCCTCCCCTATAGTCCCATCTAGAAGCTTCAGACCTTTAGCTCCTTTTTCCAGGGACATCTCCAGAGTTTTCAGGTCCATCGCAAAGGCATCTATCTTGCCTGCCTTAAGAGAAGTTATGAATTCGGTCTCATTTATATATATTACATTTGCCTTGGGAAGCGCTTCCCTGACCCTTTCTTCATGGGCGGAACCAATGCCCACACCGAGATTTACAGAAGGGTCATTGAGCTGTGACACCGAAGTGATGGTTCCGGCTGCTTTCCCGTCGCCTTCGGCATTCAGTGATCTCACAAGCAGCACGAAGGCCGCAGGATAGTACTCAACAAAATCCATTGCCTCCCTGCGCTCATCGGTGATAATGATGGATCCACAGGCAATATCTGCCTTCCCCGCCTGAACCGCAGAAAGGGCCGCTGCAAATTCCATACCGGTGAACTCCACCCGGACATCAAGCTCTTTTGCCATGAGCAGGATCACCTCTGCATCAAATCCCATAATGACACCGCCCTCTCCGGCGTAGCTCATGGGCTCTACCGTATCGGTGGCAGCCACCCTGATTGTTCCTCCCTCGCCGGGCCAGTCCTGATCCATCATGACCTTTTTGCTCTCATCTGCTCCGGTCCACTTCTCCCACAGCTCCTGAATGGTCTCCTGGGGAATCGTATCATAAGCAGCCTGCCATCTGGGAAGATCCTCATAGCCCTTAGTGAAAGCAATACCGAATTCCGCTTCCTTCAGGGGCTCAGGAAAAAGAGCCAGTCCCGTATCCCTGTGTACCGCCAGCGTTGCAAGAGCATTATTGGTAAGGCACGCATCTGTTTTGCCTGCCGTTACAGCCATGGTCATATCCGGCGTTGCCGCAAAATATGTGAATTCCTTTACATCAGGAACCTTTGATGAGATCAGCTCCTCAAATGGAGCTCCTGTGAGCATTGATATCGTCTTGCCGCTCAGTTCCTCAAAGGCAGTGAATTCCGGAACAGCCTCCCCGGCTTCATTTTGTGCCTTCGCACTTTCATCTGCCGACAAGTCATTTCCGCTGATGCTCTGTGTATTTCCATTGCCGCATCCGGAGAGCACCATCATCAGGATAATCAGAGGTATCAAAAGTTTCTTCATCTGCATTCCTCTCGCTTATGTTTTTTTAATTCCAATAATAATTATGACCTATCGGCGCAGCAAAAGCAGATACAAATTATTGTTTTTGTATAAACTTTTTATAAAATTTCATGATACATTTAATTTTTCAATGTAAGACGCGGCTTTAATCTTTTCTCCCCATCAGATATAATAAGCAGAGTCAAAGATAAGAAAGCAGGCACAAAATTGGAAAACAAAGCCATTCGAAAAAATGACATATATCTTATCATTGGATTTCTTCTGGTATTTCTTTTGATAGTAGCAGCAATTCACTTCACCAAAAGCAAGGGCAATATGGTGCAGGTGAGTGTAGACGGAACAGTCACCGAAATCTTCCCGCTCTCTGAGGACCTGACAGTGACCATTGAAGGATATGGCAAAGGGACAAATGTCCTTGTGATCAGTGATGGGAAGTGCTGCTTAAAAGACACCTCCTGTCCTGATCACCTGTGTGAAAAAATGGGCATGATAGACTCTGTGGGACAGTCGATAATATGCCTTCCCAACAGGGTTGTTGTGGAGGTAATCGGGGATGATACAGACGCAGAATACGATGCGGTTGTGGGAGGCTGATTTTGGAAAAGACAAAAAGACTTACACTATACGGTGTCCTGGTGGCACTTGCCATGATCCTGAGCTTCGTGGAATCCCAGATCCCTGCGTTTGTCGCAGTTCCTGGGATGAAGATAGGCCTTACAAATATCGTTGTACTCTTTGCACTGTATGCTGAGAGTGAAAGAGCCGCGGTCATCATCAATCTTGTCAGGATCCTGCTGGTGGCTCTGCTCTTTGGAAGCGCTCTGTCCCTGGCCTTCTCCCTGGCGGGAGGCATCCTCTCCGCTCTTGTCATGATACTTCTTAAGCGCAGTTCCAGATTTGGGATGACAGGCGTAAGCTGCGCCGGAGCAGTCAGCCACAACATAGGCCAGATCCTGGTGGCCATGGTGGTCATGAACACGAAAGCCATAGCCCTGTATCTGCCGGTGCTGTGGGCAACAGGAATTGTCAGCGGTATACTCATTGGTGTAGTTGGGGGAATTGTAGTCGGCAGAGTGCCAAGAAATCCTAAATAAATGAAGGGGAGTCAGGGGGACGGTTCTTTTGACTTGTTTTTCTTCAAAAAACAAGTCAAAAGAACCGTCCCCGCTGACTCCCTCTTGTCTTATCCTGACGTCATATCAATCAATCTCATCCATGCCGTCTATATCATGGATATCACCGGCGCCGAAGCCGATGTTCTGCATGCTGACAGTCCTGCGGCGAAGTCTTGCAGACTCCGATGCCTGAAGGATGAAGTCCTTGATCTCCCTGCCATGTTTGATATTCTTCATGACGATGGTCCTGTCTGTTACATCTGATGTGTAGAGAACTATGGTGGAAAGACCAGCCATCCTCTGAAGGAGTGAACTTGTGATCTCAACATCACTTATCTTGTACATGTAACAGTCATTTTCCCTTACAGTAAAGACCCCCTTGATAATGGTGAAATCATTCTCCCTTATCTCATATTTTGTGAATGTCCAGGGAAGGCCAAACAAAAGCCATCTGCTCCTCTCGGAATACCTCAGCTCTCCCTTTGCCTCTTTTGATTCCTGATACTGTTCAGGATTTGCAATCTTAGACATATCTAAACCTCTTTATTTATCCACCTTGGGAAGCTTGGAAAGAGCAACTGCAAGCTCCTCATCGGTAGGAATATAATCACTCATTTCATGGTCATTGTACTTCTGATAAGCAACCATGTCAAAGTATCCTGTACCTGTGAGACCGAATACGATATTCTTCTCCTCACCGGTCTCCTTGCACTTAAGTGCCTCATCGATGGCAACGCGGATTGCATGGCTTGACTCAGGTGCGGGAAGGATTCCCTCAACCCTTGCAAACATCTCTGCAGCCTCAAATACTGAAGTCTGCTCCACGCTTCTTGCCTTTACAATGCCCTGGTCGTAGAGTTCGGAAACAACAGAGCTCATGCCGTGGTAGCGAAGTCCGCCTGCATGGTTTGCTGAAGGAATAAATCCGCTGCCGAGGGTGTACATCTTGGCAAGAGGACATACCTTGCCGGTGTCGCAGAAGTCGTAGGCATATTTGCCCCTTGTGAGACTAGGGCATGAAGCGGGCTCAACAGCAATTATCTCATACTGGTTCTCGCCCCTTAAGATCTCACCAGCGAACGGAGAAACAAGTCCGCCAAGGTTGGATCCGCCGCCGGCGCAGCCAATGATCATGTCTGCCTTGATGCCGTATTTATCCAGGGCAGCCTTGGTCTCAAGACCTATAACTGACTGATGGAGCAGTACCTGAGAAAGAACTGATCCAAGAACATAGCGGTATCCCTCCTGGGTTGTGGCAGCCTCAACGGCCTCTGAGATGGCGCAGCCAAGGCTTCCGGTTGTTCCTGGGAATTCCTCATTGATCTTTCTTCCGATCTCGGTCTCCATTGAAGGAGAAGGTGTCACTTTGGCGCCGTAAGTGCGCATAACCTCGCGTCTGAAGGGCTTCTGCTCGTAAGAAACCTTTACCATGTAAACCTGACAGTCAAGATCAAAGTATGAGCAGGCCATTGAGAGAGCTGTTCCCCACTGTCCGGCTCCGGTCTCTGTGGTGACGCCCTTAAGTCCCTGCTTCTTGGCGTAGTAAGCCTGGGCGATTGCGGAATTGAGCTTGTGGCTTCCCGATGTGTTGTTGCCCTCAAATTTGTAATAAATGTGAGCCGGTGTCTGAAGCTTCTCCTCAAGGCAGTATGCCCTTACCAGGGGTGACGGACGATACATGCGATAGAAATTCCTTATCTCCTCAGGTATATCAATGAACCTTGAAGTGTCATCCAGCTCCTGCTCTGCAAGCTCCCTGCAGAACACTCCTGAGAGCTCATCAACGGTCATGGGCTCAAGAGTCCCGGGATTGAGAAGAGGCGCGGGCTTTTTCTTCATGTCGCCCCTGACGTTGTACCACTGGGTGGGCATCTCCGACTCTTCAAGATATATCTTGTAAGGTATTGTGCTCATAATAATTCTCCCTCCAACTGTGAAATACTGTAATTGTTGACGCTTATACCATAATATCCCGAACACTCCCCTGTCGTCAATGAGAATTTTAGTACATCAACGCACAAAAGTATCACACAAAAGCATCACAGGATCAGCAGTACACAGATCACTTAAGGATCGGGCTGGGATCCATCCGGTGTTCCCCTATGAGCTTCTCCATCCATACCATGTTATACCACTTCCCAAACTTGAAGCCGCACTTGTGGAATTCGCCCACCATTGAGTACCCCATCCTCTCGTGAAAGCGCACACTGGCAAAGGTCAGATGCTCATCCTCCCGGTCTGGATAACCTATGCAGGCATTGAGGTTCAATATCCCCATGTTCCGGAGCCTTGCCTCAAGCTCCTCATAGAGGAGCCTTCCGATGCCTCTTCCCCGGACATTTCTGTCCAGGTAAATGGACATCTCGGCGCACCACTGATAGGCGGCCCGCTCATGAAATGGAGATGCATAGGCATAGCCCAGTATCACTCCGCTCTCTTCTGCCACAATATATGGAAATCTCTCCAGCACCTTTTTTATCCTGCCCTCAAATTCTTCCACCGAGGGGGTCTCGTACTCAAAGGTGATGGCCGTCTCTTTTACATAATAGTCATAAATCAAAAGCAGCTCCCGAGCATCCTCAGGAGCTGCCATGCGAATCCTCACATCACTCATCTCTTTTTTCCCATGTCATACCCTTTGACATTGTCATGGCCCTTGTCTCCTCCATGGGCATCGGCTTGCCGAAGTAGTAGCCCTGGGCTCTCTCGCAGCCTACAGACTTAAGGAACTCAAACTGTTCCTTTGTCTCGACGCCCTCGCACAGAGGAGCAACCTCCATTGCCCTTGCTCCATCCATGATAAAGGACAGAAGACTGGCAGTCTTGGGGTTATTGTCAAAGCTTCGCATGAAGATCATGTCCAACTTGAGCACATCAAAATTGTACTCGGCCACCGTGTTCAGTGATGAATATCCGGAGCCGAAGTCATCGATCCAGATGCTGTAGCCCAGATTCCTCATCTTGTCGCACTCGGACTTGATGTAGCCGCCGTTCTGGTTGAGGGTTGACTCCGTGATCTCAAGGTCCAGCATGTTCCTGGGCACACCGTACTTTTCCCTGGTGCTCTCAACAATGCCGAAGATGTCGCAGAGCTCAAAGTCCAGCCTTGAGATATTCAGGGACACGGGAACCAGATCCTTGCCGGCATCCCGAAGCTCAATGTAATCCAAGCAGACCCTCTTGGCAACATAGGTGTCCACCAGGTGGATCAGATGGTACTGCTCCAGGGTATCAATGAAATCAGCAGGCGAGAGCATACCGATCTTGGGATCCACCCATCTGACCAGCGCCTCGTATCCGCAGATCTCTCCGGTCTTCACCCTTATAACCGGCTGGTAAAAGACCTTTATGTATTCGTTCTCAATCGCCTCGTCGATATGGTCTATAACGTACTGTTGCTTTCTCAGGTTCTCCCTGAGCATCTCGTCGTAGACGCAGTAGTTGATATCATGTCTGCTCTTGATGCTGTTGCAGGCAAGCCTTGCATGGTCGCAGGCAAGACCAATCTCTGATCTCCTGTCGTCCATGTAGTAGATTCCGGCCTTGACCCTCACCTTCTTGTTGACGTCATCAATGAGGAGCATCTTCCTGTAGACACTTTCCACCTTTTTGATGACCCCCTCCCGGTCTCCTGTAGTGCAGACAACAAAGTGGTCGTCGGAAAATCTTGCAACAATTGCACCGACACTAAACTCTTCACGGATTGCCCTGGCCAGATCGCAAAGAAGATCATCACCCAGCTTGTAACCGTTTCTCTCGTTAAAGAGCTTGAAGTTGGGTATATCAAAGTGGATGAAAGAAATATCTTCTCTCCAGCTCTCATAGGATCCCAGGAACATCTGTGCCTTCTGGTAAAAGAAGGACATGTTCAGAAGTCCCGTGAGATCGTCCGTCTCCTGGTTGGAGGAGAGAATCTCTGCCTCAGCAAAGGAATTCCGGTTTTTGTTAAAGTATTCATTCTGATCGACGTCAACAATGTAGACATAGTAGTAGCTCTTGCCGTCGTCCCGGTGGAGTATGTGCCCAAAGTCCTCTACATACCTGACATCACCCTGTCTGGTGAGAATACGGTATCTGACATAGTCGTGCTTTTTTTCTCCGAAGATGGTCTGAGCCTCGATCTGATTGAGGATCCTGCTGTAGTCCTCGGGATGGACCATTCCCTTGAAGGTTCCCCCTGTGTGCTCGATGAACTCGCCCATGTTCTCACAGCCATATAGCGCCAGGACATTGGGTCCTGCATAGAGAACGCTCTCAGGCTGATCCACTTCATAGATAAAGAATCCTCCCGGCAGACCGGTAGGGATTACACCACTGGTTCCGGCGTCAAAGAACTTTCTGCTCATACATCCACCTCACTGATTAAGAAGCAATACAATAGTGATCATTTATGATAAGTGCCAGATATCTCTATTATACTCCTTAATTGTTCTGTCGGATGAAAAATATCCTGCCTTTGCAATATTGGTGAGCATCATCTTCTTCCACTTATTGCGGTCCTCATAGTCTGCAAAGATCTGGTCCTTTTTGGCGATGTAGTCCTCCAGGTCGATGAGGGTCATGAACCAGTCCTTGCCCACCAGTTCCTTGTGGAGTCTTGTGAGGTTCTCCTTGTGTCCGACCTTGAGGCACTCCTTGCTGATAATGAAGTCCACAGCCTCTTTTATCACAGGGCTCTTCTTGTAATAATCCTTAGCTACATAATCAGCCTTCTTGTAGTGCTTAATAACCTCATCGGCACTGATTCCGAAGATATAGATGTTATCATCACCCACCAGCTCGTGGATCTCAACGTTTGCACCGTCATCTGTTCCAAGGGTAACAGCTCCGTTCAGCATGAACTTCATGTTACTTGTTCCGGAGGCCTCCTTGGATGCAAGAGAGATCTGCTCCGATACATCGCAGGCAGGAATGAGCCTCTCTGCGTAGCTGACGTTGTAATTCTCCACCATGACAACCTTCATGTACTTGTTGACATCGGGATCATTGTTGATGATCTCCTCAAGCACCAGAAGAAGGTGAATGATGTCCTTGGCGATTACGTAAGCAGGTGCTGCCTTGGCGCCAAAGATGAAGGTCAGCGGCCTTGTGGGCTTCTTGCCGCCCTTGATCTCCAGATACTTGTGGATGATGTAGAGGGCGTTCATCTGCTGTCTCTTGTACTCGTGAAGTCTCTTTACCTGGATGTCAAATATTGAATCGGGATCAACCTCGACATTTTCATGATCCTTCAGGTATGCAGCCAGCTCTTTCTTCTTGGTCATCTTGATGTTCTCAAGCTTATCAAGGGCATCCTGGTCGTCGATGTGCCCAAGGAGTTTCTCCAGCTTGTCGGCATCCTTCTTGTAGCCGTCTCCGATGGTCTCAGAAAGGAAATCAGAGAGAGGATGGTTGCAGGAAAGGAGCCATCTTCTGAAGGTGATTCCATTGGTCTTGTTGTTGAACTTCTCAGGATATATCTTGTAGAAGTCATTGAGCTCGCTGTCCTTAAGGATATCAGTGTGGATAGCGGCAACACCATTGATGGAGAAGCCGTAGTGAATATCGATAAAGGCCATGTGAACCTTCTTGTCCTTGTCGATGATCTGGACCTTGGGGTTCTTGTATTTTGCCCTGATCCTCTTGTCCAGCTCCTTGATGTAGGGAACAAGCTGTGGAACCACCTTCTCAAGGTATGGAAGGGGCCATGTCTCAAGGGCCTCAGCCAGGATCGTGTGGTTTGTGTATGCGCAGGTCTGGCTTACAACATTGATTGCCTCATCCATGGAAAATGCCTTGTCCTCAACCAGGATCCTGATGAGCTCAGGGATGATCATGGTGGGATGTGTGTCATTTATCTGAATAACAGCGTGCTTGTAGAGCTCATGAAGATCATACTGACGCTCCTTCTGCTCCCGAAGGATCAGCTGCGCTGCGTTTGAAACAAGGAAGTACTCCTGGTATATCCTAAGGAGATTGCCTGCCTCATCTGAGTCATCCGGGTACAGGAAAAGTGTAAGGTTCTTATCGATCTTGGACTTGTCAAAGCTGATGCCCTTCTTGACAAGGCTCTCGTCTATTGACTCAATGTCAAAGAGACGCAGCTTGTTAACTCCGGTGTCATATCCCACAACACTCATGTTGTAGAGGCGGGATACTACCTTCTGCTTGCCAAAAGATACCTCGAAGGTGGTGTCAGTCTTCTCAAGCCATGACTGTTCCTCTATCCATTCGTTCTTCTCAGCATTCTGAAGATGATCCTTGAAAACCTGCTTGAAAAGACCGAAGTGATAGTTGAGACCGATTCCCTCACCGGCCATGCCCAGAGTTGCAATGGAATCAAGGAAGCACGCTGCCAGTCTTCCAAGTCCGCCGTTACCAAGTGAAGGCTCGGGCTCGCACTCTTCGATCTCTGAAAGCTTCTTGCCGTTTGCCTCCAGGATGTCCCTCACTCTGTCATATACCCTTAAGTTTATCAGGTTGTTGGAAAGAAGCTTTCCAATGAGGAACTCCATTGAGATGTAGTAAACCTTCTTCTCCCCATTATAAACCTCGGCAACATCCATAAGGCGTGTTGTCATCTCAAGAAGTACGTAATAGGTCTCCTGATTGGTGAGTTCCTTAAGACTCTTGCCAAACTTCTCCTGGGCAAGCTCCTCGAGCTGTCCCTCGAGATTTGTAACCAGTACATCACGCTGCATGTTTGTGTGCTTTGACATTTCATTTCTCCTCTCATTTTGAATAAAATATTAAAAGACCGTTCTGCTATATGTTCTTTGTTTCTATCTCGGAAAACGTTTTCTGTTTTCGATGATATTACTCTAACACAAGAAAACGTTTTCCGCAATACTCTTTTTTATAATTCTCATTTGCTTTTCAATTTATAGTTACTGTTCACTCGCTTGCAGCTCGCTCCAGTAACGAATTCGCGCATTCATTCCAATACGACTTCGTCGAAGGAATGCGCTCACTCCTGAATCACTTTCTCACGAAATGCGCAGCAGAGTGCGCATTTCTGTCTGAACAG
>JAEEGL013990538.1_pt1 | contig 41467 bp, 49 predicted proteins | sample 9134231 | NCBI WGS metagenome assembly JAEEGL01 (sample SAMN16246548, study PRJNA631951) | gut metagenome | biome: gut microbiome; feature: rumen; material: fiber-attached | host: Bos | place: Iran: Karaj | collected 2018-10
CACACTGCCGATATACTGAGAAGCAACAGATTAATCCCCGGAATATGGTTTGAATTTGAGTGTGTTTCCATATACTCTGATTTTTACAAAAACCATCCGGAACTTCTTTTAAAGAAAGACGGAAACGTTATAATTAGCGGAAGCAGAGCATTCCTTGATTTCAGAAAAAAAGAAGTCAGAACGCATTTGAAAGAAATCGTAATAGATTTTCTGCACGATAACGGATTCGGTTATATCAAAATCGACTACAACGAATGTCTCGGACTCGGCTGTGACGGTGCGGAATCGTATGGAGCCGCACTTGAATCAAATATGAAGGCTGTCACGGAATTTATCGAAGAAATAAGATCCTCTATTCCGGACGTCATTATCGAAATATGCTCGTCGGGAGGTCACAGGCTTGAACCGTGGTTCCTTGAAAGATGCGATATGGTTTCTTTTTCAGACGCGCACGAATGCCACGAAGGAGCAATTGTCGCCGCTAACGTCAACAGACTGGTCCCGACGTATAAGAATCAAATCTGGGGTGTTGTAAATAACAATTACAGTGAAGAAGAAATACGATATTCTCTTGTCAAAACTTTGTACGGCAGACTGTGTATCTCTGGAAATATAGTAGACTTGTCAAATGAAAAATATCATATCGTTTCTTCCTTCTCCGATTTTTATAACAGCGTAAAATACATTCTTAAAAACGACCGTCTTATAATTCTCACGGACACCAGCGGTCTGAAATATCTCGATCCCGCAGGAACTCAGGCATCGCTTAAAATATCCGAGGACCGTTCGGGAGCGTTGCTGATTGTTCACGGATTCAAAAATTCCACTCCGTTCGAATTAACGGACGACCTTCTCACGGATTATGAAATAGAAAGTGTATTTTCAGGGCCAAACACAGAAATAATCAAAACCGATAACCGGATAAGAATAGCTTTATCCGATTTTGACGCAACGGCAATACATCTCAAAAAAAAGAAAAAATAAAACCTTCACGGAAGCAGAAATGAATAAAACAATAGATATTTTAATCCCTGTTTATAACGGCGCAAAATACATCAAAAGATGTCTGGACGGAATAATCAGTCAAACGTACAGAAATATCAACGTCGTAATCCTGAATGACGGCTCGGCGGACAACAGCCTTGAAATTCTTGAAGAGTATGAGAAAAAAGACGAAAGAATCAGACTTTATTCTAAGGAAAACGAAGGATTTGTATCGATCGCCAGAAATTATCTTTTGAACAAAATAGAATCCGATTATTTCATTTTCGTGGATGTAGACGACTTCGTAAATCAGAATTACGTGTCATTGCTGGCAGAAGCAATTGAAAAAACCGGCGCAGAAATCGCGTGCTGTGAATATTCGATTACTAAAAGCACACTCTCCAAATCAAGCAGAATCAGAGGGCTGAAAGTATATGACAGTAAAGATGCAATACCTCAATTCGTTCTCGGAACGCGAGGACATTTTATGCTTTGGAACAAGTTAATAAAAACAGATCTTCTGCAAGGACTTCGTTTCAATGAAAAGATAAACTACGGAGAGGATATGTTTTTTATCCTTGACATACTTCAAAACAGCGATATAAAAGTTGCCTCAATATCGAACCGACTTTACTACTACCGAGTAAGCAATTTCAGCAGCATATCAAAAGGAGGGCTTAACCAAAGCAAAAAAGCATTCCTTGAGACAATGATAAAATACGAATCCGAAGACAGATACAAAAGCAATACGCGCGTCATTACAACCTGGATATATCTTACAGCTTACTATTTTGAAATGCTTGCAATAAAAAGCAAGGATACGGATTATATCAAATATCTGAGACAGCTCCGGGACGAACGTAAAGACAATATCAAAGAAGAACTGCAAAGGATTATCCTTGAGCAGAAATTATAAAAATAAAAGCCTGATTCAAAATCAGGCTTTTATTTTATAAATTATGATTTTCGAATATTACTGCATCATATTCTCTGAGATCCTTGTCGGGATCGAGAGACGTCCATCCTATCAAAGCAACGCCTTTTTTTCTGAGCCTTATCACCCTTTTCGGAATAGGAACTCCTATTTTATAGGCAATGAAATCGGGTTTAGTCAAAAAGTTCAGCCGGCAGGCAGACATCGATTTTGCGAGGAAAAGATTCATTTTTTTCAAATAATCGGTATAAACGCTTGCAAGCTGACCGCGAACCACCGAAGGGGCGACCTTTCTGATATATCTGACTATGAAGGGATTAAAAGATTCGACGCAATAACTGTTTTTGAAGTTCTTTAACAGTTCAAGAGTTTTATCGCACAATTCATCGTTTCTCTTGCCTGACTTTATTTCGACTATCAAAGGTGCCGAGGAAGATGAAAGGACTTCAAGAACTTCGTAGAACAGCGGAATTCTGCTTTCCGTTTCAAACAGTTTAAACCCGGATAATTCAGCATAATCGAAATCACAGACGTCAGCGTCAATACCGCAGACTCTTTTAAGGCTGTCATCGTGAAAAACCACTACCTGCCCGTCCCTGCTCAGCTGCACGTCCAGTTCGCAGCCTGTATTAAGGCCGGCTGCTTTTCTAAATGCCTCAAGAGAATTTTCCGGAGGTCCTTTCAGATTATCATATGCTCCTCTGTGGAAAAAACGAGTCAGAAAAGGACTCATTCTGTCAGTTGTCATCGTCGAATGCCTCGAGACCTTTAGCGTTTACAACTTTTTTTGCACGAATGTTCTTAACAAGGATCGTAAACAGGATAGCCGATACCGCAACAAGGGATGAGGAGTAAATTGGAAGAGCAACCCATGCCCCTGTCAGATTAAACAGGAAGCCGAGCAATATAGGCGTTATAGTTTGCGCGGACATACTTGAAGCATAATAGAATCCGGTGAATTTTCCGATTTTTTTCGAAGAACAGAGTTCGACGACCATCGGGAAAGAACAGTTGTGAACGAGCGCCATTCCGAATCCCTTAAGCACCCATACAACGTATAAAAGTACCGGGAACGACCATTCGCCGTTTGCACCGGTGACAATTTCAGTCGGCTTAATAAAGCACATGACTACGAGCGCACATACTGTAAGAGAAAGACCGCTTGTGATTGTCCATTTTCTTCCGATTTTATCTGCAATTATACCGGCGATAGCAAAGCCTATAACGGACGCAAGTCCGCCGATAATCGTCAGTATCATCGTTGCGCTCGACTGTGATCTCAGATAATAAATAACGTAGTTGCCGATATAGGTTCCTATAGCGTTGTCTGCCATAAACCAAAGGAATTCCGCACCGAGAATTGCAAGAAGCATACGCTTGTTTGCGCTCGACATCGGAACGTCGTCGTCAACGGGAGTTTCAACAGCAGCCATTCTCTCTCCTTCCTCCATCTCTTCCTTCATCTCAACAGCAAGTTCGTTTTCGCGAATCGTAAAGAAAAGGACAAGCGCAGAAATCACCATTAAAACAGAAGCGACAATGAAAGGAATTTCAATTATCCAAAGTTTTCTGGCTGCGTCTTCAGCATTAATATAATTACTGAGTTTAAGGAAAATACCGAGAACTGTCGCGGCAGCGCCTCCGAAATATCCCATTATGTTAATTATACCGTTTGCTTTTGCTCTGAGGGGTTTAGGTGTGATATCGGGCATCAAAGCAACTGCAGGATTGCGGTACATCATCATAAACATCAGGACTATGCCCATTGTTATAATCATTCCGACAGTATTGTTGTAATGGAAAAACAAAGGTATGAACGGAAAAGCGATTGCAGCTACAAAAGTTCCTGTCAGAATAAACGGCATACGCTTACCGATCGGCGTTTTCGTTTTATCTGACAAATTTCCGAAAATCGGAAGAAGAATGAGCGCCGCAAGATTATCGCAAGCCATAATAATACCGACGATCCATTGGACGTTAAGAAGTTTAGAAGCTTCTCCGGCCTTCAGCGCAGCGGATGATTCGCCGTACATTTGTCTGGCAAAAATATCCGTCAAAAACGTCGGGCACCATGAATCGTATACCTGCCACAACAAAAGAATGCCAAAAAACGCAAATCCTATAAGGCAGGTGCGTTTCTTATTAAGTTTTAACGTACTCATAATACACCTCAAGATAAATATTATATCATTTTCATAATCGGAGGTTTTCCCTCTTCATATTCAAATAAGACTTCACTCACTTTGTCATCAAAGAAGAGGTCGAGCTGCTCGGATAAATTCGGACTGAGTTTATCGGATCTTTTGAAATCATCGATATCCATCCATAATATATTTCCCTCTTCGGAGTTTATCAGTGTTCCGCTGAAATCATAAGTCACGTAACAAACGACTATGAACCTGTTTCCCGTTCTTTTTTCGTGCCAATGAGAAATCCCGCACAGTTTCAAGTTAAAAACGTCAAGTCCAGTCTCCTCTTTGACCTCTCTGACGGCGCTTTCATAAAAAGTTTCTCCCTCTTCGATATGACCTCCGGGAAAAGCAATACCGCACCATCCTTTTACTCTGTTTTCAACAAGAATCCTATTCTCTTTTTTGTCTATTACCGCTACGATATTCGTAAGTTCACATTTTCCTCTTTCGCTTCTGTCCATTGTTCACTCCGCAGTAATATCTTCGTACATATCAATATGAATTTCTTCGGATGAAGCGAGAAGCCTGTTATCTGCCCAGGCGGACATCTTAAAATAGCAGTCTGCTCCGGTAAAAGTAAAAGCTACTTTGTCATAATCAAAGATGCCTCCGCCTTTGTAATTATTGAAGAGTATATCTGTAACGACGTTAGTATACAATCCCGGGGCTGTACCGTAATCGATTCTATAATAATTTGCTCCGTATATTTTCGGATAAGAAACCTGAATCGTTTCAAAGGCGGTAGTTGCTTTCACTTCAAATCCGCCGGAAATGCCGTTCATATATTTTTCCAATAATATATTGTCTTCTTCGTTCAACGGACGAACTGAAAAATCCGCCGCGGCAAAAGATTTAAGATATGATCTTAATCCAAAAAGACCGGAAGAAAAGCTTTTATCACAGAAAGAGCAGATTACCGATCCGTCAACAGAGAATATGAACCATCCCTGCTTAAAATCAACAGACAGAGTGTATACTTTTTCTCTTTCGAAGACCAGTTTGCCTTCGCATATCTGATTCCACCTTCCGTCAGCTTTTCCGGCAGTAAAATTATTATCTCCAATACCAAAATAGTATCCGCAATAATTATCCGGACCGTTTCCGCAATCAGATACGTTCAGTATCAATCCGCAGTTCCCTGGGCCGGAGCGGGGACACATCTTGACTTCAAGATGTCCTTCGTTCACAACTTTTCCGATTGAGACAGCCTTAAAATCATCGGTAGAATTAACAGCAAGCAATCCTTTTTCGTATTTGTAATTTGAACTGTCGGAAATAAAATCAAAACCGTCGTCAGCGGCGTTATAATAATCAGTGATACTTTCAACCTGCTCAGAAGCGACGGTAGTAAATGAAAACCGTTCGCTTCTGACATTTTTTCCGCCCATAACGGAATTTATGACAAAATCGTATGACGTTTCAGGTTCAAGCCCCGCTATAAGAGCTGTTCTGCCCTTAAATCCCCGCATATGACGTGATAGTTTTTCACCTGACAGGCCGTAATCTATTTCATATCCGAAATCCGATCTGTCGATATTTAAAGAAATCAAGGCAAAATCATATCCGGAAGTAATCTTTTCCGCAACAGGCATAATTTCCGGATTAATCGGAACAATTTCAACAGAGAGCAATTTTTGCCCTTCTGCGCGCATTTCTAAATACTTGCCCGGTTCCGCGCCGTCAACTACGCGTTTCAGGCTCTTAATAACGTCAGACCTCGGATAACAACGTACAGAATTAACGAAGAAGGTATAAATCCCTTCTGATTCAGGAGTAATTCTGACTTCGTAATCTTCTGCAGGTGCAAGAGTTATTCCACTGAAAACGGAAACGGTTCTTCCGCTTTCATAATAATAAGTCGGATTATCATAAAGAAGGTTTATGCCGCCGTCCCCTATTCTTGGGAAATGAGTAATCTTGAGTCTTGCTGCGCCGTACGGAATAAGATCGATCTCACAAAGTGAGTCTGAATCCTTCAAAACACCGTTGAAAGGCTGAGTACCCGAGTGATTTCCGTCCAGTTTCCACTCCGGAACGATCTGCCCGCAGGCATGAATAACGTTTGGCGTTTCATTTGAATCAAACGGCTGGAAAGGTATTTTTCTTCTTTCAAAAGACATTGAAGAAACGTCCGGAACAAGACCGTAATTCCATCTCGACATGGGATAAACTTCGCGGTTAAGAAGCTTACCGCGAACGGGGACTTTCAGTTCTCTTGCGCCGTTATCGCTGTATTCTCGCCAGTCTTCTTCAATTTTCAATGAATAAATAAGCGGTCCTCTTGTGACTGCAACCGACCTGTTATAACCGTTACAGAGGGTTATTTCACATTTGAATGATATCTGAATCACGTCACCGTACGTCCACTTTCTGGAAAGATTTGCAAATCCGTCCATTGCCGGAATAACGGTATCAGTACCGTTTACGGTAATTTTATATTCCGATGCCCATGAAGGGATTCTAAGCATAAGTGAGAATTCTGCGTTGTCACCCTCGTATTCAAAACCGACAATTTCATCAAAAGGATAATCCGTAATTTCTTTAAGTAAAATTCTTTCGCCGTTTTTACCGGTATAATCGAGTCTGCAAGGAGCGTACGCAATTACCGCTATACCACAGTCACGGGTCCTCATAACTAAAGATTCGATAAATTTAGGCCACCCCATATGGTTGTTTGAGAAGCAGCAATCATAACCGTCAGGAGCTCCGAAAGACGAACTGTCTCCGTGATCGCAGTCGAATTCATGGCTGCCGTTTGTGGCAAGGACCTGATTCTGCAGAATATAATAAACGTGACTTTTATAATCAGGAGAATATGCACACGGCAAAGCATTATAGGCAAGCCACTCAAGATTATCGCCAAACGATGAATCGCCAAGAATCTTTACTGCGATTTCATAAGAAAGCATTCCCTCAACTATACCGCAAAGTTCTGTTCCGCGGTATGACTGATTATCGCGAGCAGCCTCATCGGAGTTAGGAAGTCTGTCAATTCTTCCGTGGTCTTTCATTATATTTTTCAGACCGTTATAAATTGCTTCGCGGTCTTTTTCATCTTTTGAATATCTGTACCATAACGGAGGAGTTTTCAAAGCCTGACTTGTATTAACTACGTGCTGTCGTACAGCAGTTTCGTTCATTATTTCGGTCCAGTTCTGAGTCTGCGAATGAATTAACTCGGCAAGGTCGAGGAGCCAGTCTGTTTTATCAGGATTTTCCGAATCAAAAAGACGTTCATAAAGCCAGAAAACGCTCTCTATATTGTCGCCGCCTCTTGCAGAACCCCACCCTTTTATGGGGTTGACGTTCAATTCAGACAATTGAAATCTGAAATATTTTTCAAGGAAAGGAATTATTCTTACGTCCGGAGACCCGATAAATTCTGTATACTCATAATAATCTCTTAATGCCATCAGGACAGGCATACGTACCCACCATCCGTCAGGACACCAGGAAGGTCCGAACGAGCCGTCAGACTTCTGAGAAGATATGATAGAATTAATCCATTGAAGAGCCTCGGATAGAAGATCGTCTTTTTCTGATAAAACAGCGCATGGAATCAGACCGCGAAGAAAATACGGTCCTCTCTCACCGGATTCACCTGTTCCGCCCAACCATGCACTGGTTTCTTTTCTGTAATCAGGATACAGTTTCATATCTGCTGTAATTCCTTCAGACTGCAGACGCAATTGATTTTTCAGCCATCCTTCAGGTTTAATTGCCCCGAGAGGAAAAGAAGAAAAAACGTTTTTCATGAGTTTTCCTTCATTGAAGCCGAAATCCTTTATCTCCATAATAACTCCATTTTATTATAATATGATTAATTATATAACAATTCGAGATTAAAATCAACATAAAAAGCAAAAATCCGGAGATTAACTCCGGATTCAAGCTAATTTAATTCTTTTTGCTGTCTTTCTTATCCTTTTTGTCCTTTTTGTCAGCTTTGGGATCTTCAAGACCAACAAGTCTGATAATAGCCATTTCGGCGCCGTCGCCTCTGCGGGGGCCGAGCTTATATATAGTGGTATAACCACCGTTTCTCTCCGCATAAGCGGGAGCTATAGAATCAAAAAGTTTTCTGACAACATCCTCTTTTGTAATAAAAGAGAGAGCCGCACGACGTGAAGCAAGAGTATTTGCTTTTCCGAGCGTGATCATTTTGTCGGCAAGGGAGCGAACTTCTTTAGCTCTTGTAACAGTTGTTTCAATCTGCCCGTTTTCGAGAAGATAGGTAACCATTCCGCGGAGCATAAGATTTCTATGCGCTGTAGGTCTGCCGAGCTTTCTTGTACCTGGCATGTAATAATCCTCCTAATTGATATTACTTTCTCTTACTCGTCTTCATGCTTAAGTTCGAGTCCGAGAGATTGGAGCTTTGAAATCACTTCTTCAAGAGATTTCTTACCGAGGTTTCTGACTTTAATCATATCTTCCTCGGATTTGCTGATCAGGTCTTCTACCGTATTAATGCCTGCACGCTTAAGACAGTTGAAACTGCGGACAGACATGTCAAGTTCTTCAATGGTCATCTCAAGAACCTTCTCTTTGATGGCTTCTTTACTTTCAACCATAATCTGTGTGCTCTTCGTTTCGTCGGAAAGACTTCCGAAGAGTGCGAGATGCTCGCTGAGGAATTTGGCTGCGAGTGAAACTGCTTCCGCCGCAGAAATAACTCCGTTTGTTTTTACGTCGATCGTAAGTTTGTCAAAGTCTGTAATAGAGCCGACACGGGTCTTCTCAACAACATAACTTGCAGACAAAACAGGCGTAAAAATAGAGTCGGTAAAAATAGTACCAATAGACTGAGCATTTATCTGCTTAACTTTATCCTGAACACCGGCATGACCTGATGCAGACGCTTCCGTATAAAGCTGTTTGTTTCTTTCCGAGGAAACGTATCCTCTGCCATGGTCAAAAGTCAGTTCCATATAAAATCTGGCGTTATCACTCAAAGTTGCAATGTGATGTTCAGGATTAAGAATTTCAACTTCCGCATCCTGTTTGATATCGCCGGCGGTAACGTCGCACGGTCCCGTCATATCAATAAATACTGTTTTAGCAGTATCACAATTAAGCTTTGCAACTATACCCTTAACGTTAAGAACGATTTCAGTAACGTCTTCTTTAACTCCGGGTACGGTAGATAATTCATGCAAAACGCCGTCAATTTTGATGCTGATTGCGGCAACGCCGGGCAAAGAACTCAGAAGAACTCTGCGAAGCGAATTACCCAAAGTAGTGCCATAGCCTCTTTCAAGAGGTTCAACGACAAACTTTCCAATTGTGCCGTCTTCATTTAAATCTTCGGCCGTTATGCTAGGCATTTCAATTAATTCTAACACTAAAATATCCCTCCTGTAATAAGATATGCTTTTTTATGCATTAGTGCGCAAGAGCATTTGCGGAGGTTTGTATTACTTAGAATACAATTCGACGATGAGCTGCTCATTAAAGTCGAAATCGACGTCTTCTCTCTTCGGAAGAGCGATGACCTTGGCAGTTGCATTCTCCTTGTCTACTTCCAGCCATTTCGGCGTATTAGCCGACTGCATTTCTTCGATAAGCTGTTTAATTCTCGGTGAGGACTTGCTTTCTTCTCTTACGGAAAGAACGTCTCCGACCTTAAGAATTATTGAAGGCACATTTGCTTTCTTTCCGTTGAGTCTGATGTGAGCGTGGAGAACAAGCTGACGAGCTTCATGTCTGCTCGGAGCGATGCCCATTCTGTAAACCACGTTATCAAAACGTCTTTCAAGGAGAGAAAGAAGATTTTCACCGGTGATTCCTTCCATTTTGTCAGCCTTATCAAAATAAGATCTGAACTGCTTTTCGAGAACGCCGTAATATCTCTTTGCCGTCTGCTTTTCGCGAAGCTGGCTTCCGTATTCCTTTTGTTTCTTATTGTTTGCGCCGTGCTGTCCGGGAGCTGTCGGTCTGCGATCGAGAGCACATTTTCCGGAAGTGCATCTTTCACCCTTAAGGAAGAGTTTTCTGCCTTCACGACGGCAAAGTTTACATGAGGGTCCGGTATATCTTGCCATATTCTTAAAACCTCCTTAAATAATCAAACGCGTCTTCTCTTAGGAGGTCTGCATCCATTGTGAGGAATGGGTGTAACATCTCTGATAAGAACTACGCTGAGTCCTGCGGTTTCGAGAGCACGAATTGCGGATTCACGTCCCTGACCCGGGCCTTTTACATATACTTCAACTGTTTTCATGCCGTGTTCAACGGCGATTTTTGCTGCTGTTTCGGATGCTTGCTGAGCTGCGAACGGAGTGGATTTTCTTGATCCTTTGAATCCAAGTTCACCTGCCGAAGCCCATGAAACAGCGTTTCCGTTAAGATCCGTAATAGTAACGATAGTGTTATTATAGGTCGCACGGATGTGAACTGCGCCTTTTTCAACGTTCTTACGAACAATGCGCTTTCTGACAACTTTTTTAGCGTTTCCTGCCATCTGCTGTGATCACTCCTTATTTCTTCTTATTCGCAATAGTCTTAGCGGGACCTTTACGGGTTCTCGCATTAGTTTTTGTTCTTTGACCTCTGACCGGAAGTCCTTTTCTGTGACGGATACCGCGGTAGCAGTTTACTTCAACCATTCTCTTGATATCAAGAGCAACGTCACGGCGAAGGTCACCTTCTACCTTATAATTTTCTTCGATCTCGTCACGGAGTTTGGCGATGTCGGCATCAGTAAGGTCTTTTGCACGGGTATCCGGATCGATACCTGTGGCTGCGAGTATATCATTTGCGCTTTTTCTGCCGATACCGTAGATATAGGTAAGAGCGATTTCGATGCGCTTGTTATTCGGGATATCTACGCCTGCTATACGTGCCATTAGTTAATCTCCTCTTCTTATTTAAGTTAACCCTGTCTCTGCTTATGCTTAGGGTTCTCGCAAATAACCATAACCGCACCTTTGCGTCTGATTATTTTGCATTTATCACAAATTTTCTTTACGGACGGTTTAACCTTCATTTTTCACCATTCCTTTCTTATTTTGAGCGCCAGGTAATGCGTCCTTTGGTGAGGTCGTAAATCGACACCTCAACGGTAACTTTATCGCCCGGCAAAATCCAGATATAATTCATACGAAGTTTACCTGAAAGGTGAGCTGTGATCATATGATCGTTAGATAATTTTACCTTGAACATTGCGTTCGGGAGAGCTTCTACAACTACACCCTCAAATTCAATTACATCGTCTTTAGACAGAACAATCCCTCCTTCATTAAAAAACTCAATCGACTTTAGTCAGCAGAACAACTCCATCGGGAGTTACTGCAACAGTATTTTCATAGTGTGCCGACAATTTTTTGTCGCCGGTAATAACGGTCCAGCCGTCAGCAAGTTCTCTGACGTCTCCTACGCCGACGTTTATCATCGGCTCGATGGCTATAACCATTCCGTTCAGTATCCTCTGACCGCGGCCGGGTATTCCGTAATTCGGAACGTCGGGTGATTCATGAAGATCGTGACCTACTCCATGACCGACGTATCTGCGGACTACTGAGAAGCCGTTCTCGGCCGCATGACTTTCAACGGCGTGACCGACGTCACCGATTCTGTTTCCTTCACGGACCTGTTCAAGGCCGCGCCAGAAACATTCTTCGGTAACTCTGATCAGTTTTTCGGCATCTTCGGAAATCCTGCCGACCGGATAAGTCCTTGCAGCGTCTCCGTGATAACCATCAATGAAAGCTCCGACGTCAACCTTGACGATATCGCCTTCATTAAGAACGATCTTATCTGACGGAATGCCGTGTATTACCTGCTCGTTCACACTGATACACGCCGCGCCCGGAAAACCACCGTATCCGAGAAAAGAGCATTTTGCGCCGCTTTTCTCAATGAAATTTCTGATAATATCGTCAAGATATTTCGTAGTGATTCCGGGTCTTATATGTTCACGTGCGACAAGTAACGCTTCGCCCGTGATTCTGCCGGCATGTTTCATCAATTCGATTTGTTTGGAATTCTTTAAAGAAATCATATTTGCAACGGGATCATTTTACACTGTCGATCGCAGCAAGAGTAAGTTTCGTAGTATCGGAAACCTCTTCCTGACCGATGACAATCTTAAGTTTACCTTTTCCTGCATAATAGTCCTTAAGAGGTTCGGTAAGCTCGTGATAAGTCTTAAGACGGTTGATAACTACTTCCGGACTGTCATCCTTGCGGAGAGTGAGTTCGGTTTTGCAGTTATCACATGTTTTTCCGTCTGCAGACGGTTTATACTTTGTATGATAACTTGCGCCACATTTGTCACAAACGCGTCTTCCGCTCATTCTTTCGACAATGGTCTCGTCAGCAACTTCGATGCTGACAACAACGTCCATTTCGATTCCCATGGCGTCTAAAGCTTCAGCCTGTGCTACGGTACGTGGAAAACCGTCGAGAATAAAACCCTGAGCGCAATCACTTTCCGAAAGGCGTTCCTTGATTATCCCGATAACAACGTCGTCGGGAACAAGCGCGCCTGCTTCGATATAAGATTTTGCAGCAAGACCCATCTCTGTTCCGTTTTTAATGGCTTCTCTGATAATTGCACCGGTTGAGATAGCGGGAATGTTATACTTTTTAGCTGCGTTTTCAGCCTGAGTACCTTTTCCCGCTCCCGGAGCTCCTAAAAACATTATCTTCATAATTTTTCTCCTGTTAAGCAGACGGAAAATTACTGAAGGAATCCCTTATAATGACGCATAGCCATCTGAGCCTCGATGTCGGTGTAAGTTTCAAGAGCAACACCGATAACGATGAGCAATGACGTACCACCGTATGCAAGACCTGCAAGAGAGGTTACTCCGGAGGCTTCTGCTATCGCGTTGATAATAAGCGGAATACCTGCGATAATCACAAGGAAAAGAGAGCCGATAAGTGTAATTCTGTTGAGTATTTTCTTAATGTACTCTGCAGTCGGAGCGCCGGGTCTGATACCGAGGATCGTTCCGCCGTTTCTCTTAAGATTGTTGGAAACTTCAACCGGATCGAAAGAAATCATAGTATAGAAGTAACCGAAAGCAATAATAAGAACAATGTAAAGAACAATGTAGAGCGGGGACGTGGTGTTAAACGTCTTAAGGAAGGCGCCCCAGAATCCCTTGCTGTCCTTTGTTACTCCGGCAAGAGTACAGATTGTTGCCGGTAACGATACGATCGATGACGCAAAGATTACAGGCATAACACCGTTCATATTCAGTTTAAGAGGAAGGTTGGTGTTCTGACCGCCGTACATTTTGCGGCCGACAACTTTCTTGGAATACTGAACAGGAATGCGGCGTTCACTGTTGGTAATAAATACGATAAATACTATAACGGCGATAATTACTATTACACCGATAACAGCGACTGCTGTCTGCCATCCCCAAGTGGTGAAAAGATTCCATATCTGGATAATATTACGCGGGAAACCTGCGATGATATTAGCAAAAAGGATCATGGAAATACCGTTGCCGATACCTTTGTCGTTGATTTTTTCACCAAGCCACATGATAAGTGCGGCACCGGCGCAGAAGCATGCGATGATAACGATTGCTTCAAACACACCGTCAGAGATAAGCCAGCCGTAACTGGAAAGGATTCTGTAATAAGCAAAAGCCGTAAGCAATCCCAGTACAACCGTACCGAGTCTCGTATACTGAGCAAGTTTTTTCTTGCCGTCTTCTTCTTTTGACATTCTCTGCCAAGCAGGGATAGCAACTGTAAGAAGCTGAATTACGATCGAAGCGGTGATGTACGGAGAAATTGACAAAGCAAACAAGGTTGCCTGTGCCAAAGCAGATCCGGAAAGAAGGTTCAAATACTCGAGCACCGTTCCGCCGTACGTTTGCTGGAACGAAGCCATAACGTCTGACTTAATATACGGAACCGGAATTGCTGCACCGAGTCTGTATAAAAGAAGGATGAATATCGTAAACAGAACTTTGTTACGAATTTCAGTTGCTTTCCAGATATCTCTTATTTTATTGATTGCTTGCTTCATTAAATCACCTCAACTGTCCCGCCGGCAGCTTCGATTTTCTCCTTTGCGCTTGCGGAGAAAGCCTTTGCCTTAACGGTTACTTTCTTAGTGACTTCGCCGCGGCCGAGAACCTTGAGACCGTCGTTAGCTTTTTTCAGGACGCCCGCATCGATGAGAGCGTCAATATCAATAACTGAACCGTCTTCAAAAGCGTTGAGTGAATTAACATTAATAATACTGTAAACGGTTGCAAATCTGTCGTTGCAGAAGCCTCTCTTAGGAAGTCTTCTGTAAAGCGGGATCTGACCGCCTTCAAAACCCGGACGAACACCGCCGCCGGAGCGAGCATTTTGTCCTTTATGTCCCTTGCCTGCAGTTTTACCGTTGCCGGAACCTGCGCCTCTGCCTTTACGATAAACGTCTCTGGCAGAACCTTCGGCGGGAGAAAGTTCATGGAGCTTCATTTCATATCCTCCTTAATGGTATCACTTACTAAACTGATTCTACAGTAACCAGATGAGAGATAACTCTTATCTGACCCTGAGTAGAGGGAGTGTCAGCAAGTGTTTTGCTGTCTCCGATCTTTTTGAGACCGAGAGCAGCTGCCGTTTTCTTCTGTGCGGGGAGCGCACCGATAAGGCTTTTTACAAGAGTAATTTTAAGCATTCCTGTAACCTCCTTATTATTTAACCTGATCTGCCGGTATACCGCGCATCTCGGCAACTTCATCTACAGTGCGAAGCTGAGAAAGAGCCTTGAACGTCGCTTTAACCACGTTGGTCGGATTGCTGGAACGGAGACATTTAGCACGAATGTTCTTAATGCCTGCCATTTCAAGTACGTCACGTACGGTACCGCCCGCGATAATTCCTGTACCTTCGGGAGCCGGCTTAAGCATAACCTTACCAGCGCCGTAATCAGCGGTCACTTCGTGAGGTATCGTAGTACCGTCAAGAGATACAGTGATCATATTCTTTTTAGCATCTTCTATACCCTTGCGGATAGCTTCGGGTACTTCTGCTGCTTTTCCGAGACCGTATCCAACGTGACCGTTGCCGTCACCTACAACCATGATAGCTGCAAAAGATGCAATACGTCCGCCTTTAACAGTCTTGGATACTCTTTTTGTTTTAACAAGCTTTTCCTGAAGGTCAAGCTTTGATAAATCTAAATTTCTAGCCACTTTATATTCCTCCTTTATCAGAATTTCAGTCCGGCTTCGCGTGCGCCCTCGGCAAGTTCAAGAACGCGTCCGTGATAGAGATAACCGCCGCGGTCGAACACAACCTCTGAGATGCCCTTTTCAAGAGCGCGCTCAGCGATAAGTTTGCCGACTTTTCTGGCAGCTTCCTTGTTTCCACCGTTTTCGAAATCCTTCTCGTAAGAGGATGCAGATACCAGTGTAACACCGTTAACGTCATCAATAATCTGTGCCTGAATATTGGCATTTGAGCGGAAAACGCAAAGACGAGGGCATTCAGCAGTTCCCGAAATCTTTGCTCTGACTCTAACGTGTCTCTTTTTACGCTGAATATTGGAGTCTCTTCTGGATACCATTCTATTGTACTCCTTTCATTACTTCGCGGCTTTACCGGTTTTTCCGGCTTTGCGGCGAATATGTTCATCAGAATATCTGATACCCTTGCCCTTGTAAGGTTCGGGACCTCTCTTCTTTCTGATAACTGCTGAGATTTCTCCGACTCTCTGCTTGTCGATTCCCTTAACGATTATTGTCGATGAATCGGGGCACTCGAAAGTGATGCCGTCTTCTTCGGGAATTGTAATTCCGTGTGAATAACCGAGAGAGAGCTGAAGCGCTTTACCGGACTTAACTGCTCTGTAACCGGTACCTTCGATTTTCAGCGTCTTGGAAAAACCGTTTGTGACGCCGTCAACCATATTGGCAACGAGAGTTCTTGTAAGACCGTGAAGCGATTTGTTAAATTTATCTTCGTCAGGACGGGAAACCTTGATTTCTGCGCCTTCGACTTCGATAATCATATTAGGATGGAGCTTCTGAGTAAGAGTTCCTTTAGGGCCTGTAACCGTTACAACGTTGTTCTCCTCGAGTTCAACTTTAACGCCTGCAGGAATAAGTATAGCTTTCTTTCCTATTCTTGACATTTCTATACTCCCCCTTTATTACCATACGAACGCAAGGACTTCACCGCCGACGTTTTCCTGACGGGCTTTTTTGTCGGTCATGATACCCTTGGACGTTGATACGATAGCAATACCGAGTCCGTTCATAACTCTGGGCATATCCTCACATGTCGCATAAATACGCAGACCGGGTTTGGAAACGCGGCGGAGTCCCTGAATAACTCTCTGTTTACCGATGTACTTGAGGGTAATGCGGATGATTCCCTGCTTTCCATCTTCGATCACCTGATATCCCTTGATATAACCTTCGTTAAGAAGAATATCGGCGATAGCTTTTTTCACATTTGAAGCAGGAACGTCAACTGTTTCGTGCTTCGCATTGTTGGCGTTGCGGATTCTAGTCAGCATATCCGCGATAACGTCTGAAATTTGCATACTATTTCCTCCTTTATGCAAGTTAAAATGTCTTGCTGCCCCTGAAAGGCTGCAGATCGGTGGTAAAACTTAAAGTTTCCTTCCGATTAGTCGGAGTTCGGTTATAAAATTTCCGAAATCACCAGGATGCTTTTCTTACGCCGGGAATTTCGCCTTTGTAAGCAAGTTCACGGAAGCAGATACGGCAGATACCGTATTTGCGCATATAAGCGTGAGGACGGCCGCATATCTTACACCTGTTGTATTCACGGGTGGAAAACTTCTGGGGTCTCTGCTGCTTATTGATCATTGACTTTTTTGCCATTTCGTTATCCTCCTGTAATTACTTTGCAAACGGTGCGCCGAGAAGCGAAAGAAGATCTTTTGCTTCTTCGTCAGTTGTAGCAGTTGTAACAAACGCGATGTCCATACCGCGGATCTTATCGATCTTGTCATATTCGATTTCAGGGAATATGAGCTGTTCCTTGAGGCCGAGGCTGTAATTGCCGCGTCCGTCAAATCCATTGGGGTTGATTCCCTTAAAGTCACGGACACGAGGAAGTGCGAGATTGAAGAGACGGTCAACGAATTCATACATAATTTCGCCGCGAAGAGTAACCTTTGCGCCGATTTTCATACCTTCACGGATCTTGAAGTTGGCAACGGACTTACGCGCGTAAGTCGGAACTGCCTTCTGACCTGTGATCTGAGTAAGCTCAGCGATAACGGTCTCGATAACCTTTGCATTGTCCTTTGCGTCTCCGCAACCGACGTTGACAACAACCTTGTCAAGTTTCGGAATCTGCATAACGCTCTTATAATTGTATTTCTTAAGGAGAGCGGGAGCAATATCATTCTTATAAAGATCTCTTAAAGTAGACATTCAACGGCTCCTCCTTAATCAAATTTGTGACCGCATTTAACACAAACGCGGATTTTCTTGCCGTCAACTACTTCCACACGGGAACGACGGCCGGCCTTACAATCAGGGCAGTAAAGCTGAACTTTCGAAGCATAGATAGGAGCGTCAACCTTAATGATCGCGCTTGTATCACCCTGTTTTCTAGCCTTGAAATGCTTGCTTACCTGATGTACGCCTTCAACGATAACTTTTCCCTCTTCAGGGGAAACTTCTACTACTTTTGCGGTTTTTCTTTCACCGGGCTTGGAAAACTTGTCCTCGTACTTACCGGAAAGAACCACAACCGTATCACCGGTTTTAATATGTCTTAATGCCATTATAAAATTCCTCCTTAAAGTACTTCGGGAGCAAGAGAAAGAATCTTAAGATAATCCTTCTCACGGAGTTCTCTTGCAACCGGCCCAAAAATACGAGTTCCGACAGGAGTCTTATCGGGTTTGATAATAACTGCTGCGTTCTCGTCAAATCTGACGTATGTACCATCGGCACGCTTAACGCCGTGAACCGATCTTACAACTACCGCTTTAATAACTTCGCCTTTCTTAACAGTTCCGCCGGGAGTAGCTTTTTTAACGCAGGCAACGATAACGTCGCCGATGTTAGCGTATCTTCTTCCGGAACCGCCAAGGACGCGAATACACATAATCTCTTTGGCGCCTGTATTATCGGCAACCTTCAAACGAGTTTGCTGTTGTATCACTGTTTATTCCTCCTGGTTTCAACACAATCTTAGTTGTATTTACTAGATCACGTGATCACTTAACTTTTTCGATAATCTCGACAAGACGCCATCTTTTAAGCTTTGAAAGGGGTCTGGTCTCCATTACGAGTACCTTATCGCCGATATCGCAGGTATTTTCATCATCCTGAGCGTAAACCTTAAGAGTTCTCTTAATGATTTTGTCGTATTTCGGATGCTTAACGTTGTCTTCGATGCTAACGACGATAGTTTTATCCATTTTGTTGCTTACAACAACTCCGACACGAGTTTTACGGAGGTTGCGTTCGTTTAATTCACTCATGATTCAATCTCCTTCCTGATTAAGCATTCTTCTCGCGGAGAATTGTCAGAACACGGGCAATATCTCTTCTGACTTCGGTCATTCTATGAGGGTTGTCAAGCTGATTTACCGCGTGCTGGAAGCGCAGATTGAAAAGTTCTTCCTTGAGATCGGAGAGCTTTTTATTAAGCTCTTCTACAGTCATTTCTCTAAGTTCGTTAGGTTTCACTGCTTACGCCTCCTCGGTTGTTTCTTTTGCAATAAACTTGCATTTAATCGGGAGCTTGTGCGAAGCAAGTCTCATTGCCTCTTTAGCCTGATCGAGCGGAACGCCGTTCATTTCGAACATTACTCTGCCGGGCTTAACAACAGCAACCCAATATTCAGGTGAACCTTTACCGGAACCCATTCGAGTATCGGCAGGTTTTTCTGTGATAGGCTTGTCAGGGAATATTTTGATCCAAACCTGACCGCCACGTTTAGTATAACGTGTCATCGCAATACGAGCAGCCTCAATCTGGTTGCTTGTGATCCATGCAGGTTCAGCTGCAACAAGACCGTAAGTACCGTATGTGAGGGTATTACCGCGTGATGCTTTACCCTTAAGACGACCGCGCTGAACACGACGATACTTTACTCTTTTCGGCATTAACATTACTTATTACCCCCTTCTCTTGGCGTTCTGTTTGCGTTGTTGAAATTACGGTTGCCGCCCTGACGGGGAGCGCCGTTATTATTGTTATTGAAGTTTCTGCGATCGCCGTTTCTGCGGTCACCGTTTCTACGGTCGCCGTTTCTGCGGTTATTTCTTGCAGGAGCAACTTCGGTTGTAGGCATAACAGTGAATTTTTTCTTAACGTCAGGAAGAACTTCTCCCTTGAAAATCCAAACCTTTACGCCGACCTTACCGTAAGTCGTATCTGCTTCCCAGAAACCGTATTCGATATCTGCTCTGAGTGTCTGAAGCGGAATAGTACCTTCGTGATACTGCTCTGAACGAGCGATATCAGCGCCGCCGAGACGACCTGAAAGCATAACCTTGATACCCTTAGCGCCCATACGCATCGTTCTGCCGATGCAAAGCTTCATGGCACGGCGGAAAGAAACACGGCGTTCAAGCTGACCCGCGATATTCTCTGCAACGAGCTGCGCGCTGAGATCGGGGTTCTTGATTTCGATAACGTTAACCGCTACCGGCTTTTTAACCATTTTTTCAATCTGTGCCTTGAGCTTATCTATGGATTCGCCGCCGCGACCGATAACCATACCCGGTTTAGCGCAATGGATGAATACTCTTACCTTTTCGCTGTCGCGTTCGATCTCGATCTTCGGTACACCGGCATCCTGAAGCTGCTTTTTAAGAGTTTTTCTGAGATTGTAATCTGAAACAAGAGTATCGCCGAAGGTTTCGTCTTTTTCAAACCATCTGGAATCCCAGTTCTTAATAACTCCTACACGGAGTCCATGAGGATTGACTTTCTGTCCCACTTTATGTTACCTCCTTCTTCAAATCAGTCCTTCGTCTTAACGACGAGGGTCATGTGGCTTGTCCTCTTGAGAAGACGGTCGTAGCCACCTCTGCCTCTAGCCTGACCTCTCTTAAGAGTAGGTCCGGGGCAAACGAAGCATTCGGAGACATACAGGGAATTCCTGTCAAAATCTGCCACATTATGCGTTTCTGCATAATTAACTGCATTTGCTGTTGCGCTTCCGAGAAGTTTGATCAGATGCTCGGATGCGGCTTTACGTTTATTTTTGAGAATACCCATAGCTTCGTCAACCTGTTTTCCTCTGATAAGGTCAAACACGATAGAAACTTTACGGGGAGTGATTCTCACGTGATAAATATATGCTCTAGCTTCCATAACTTAAGATTTCCTCCTACCGATACGGATTACTTGCCGTTATTGGAGGTCTTTGATCCTGCATGACCTCTAAAGGTTCTTGTAGGAGCAAATTCTCCGAGCTTATGACCGACCATATCTTCAACGATATAAACCGGTACATGTTTCCTGCCATCGTAAACGGCTATTGTGTGTCCGACAAAATCGGGATAAATTGTGGAAGCTCTAGACCATGTCTTGAGTACCTTTTTTTCTCCGGCTTCATTCATGGCTACGATTCTGTTGTACAGTTTAGCTTCCACGAACGGAGCTTTTTTCAGGCTTCTGCTCATTTATGTTTGCCTCCTTCTTATTTACCGTTTCTATGTTTAACAATGAACTTCTCGGTGCGAGCCTTCTTATTTCTGGTCTTATAACCGAGAGCCGGTTTACCCCAAGGTGTAACAGGTCCGGGACGTCCAACGGGAGCGCGTCCTTCACCACCGCCGTGCGGGTGATCAACAGGGTTCATCGCAGAACCGCGGACAGTAGGACGAATTCCCTTATGACGCGTTTTACCTGCTTTGCCGACGTTGATCGTATCGTGTTCAATGTTACCGATCTGTCCGATTGTTGCCTTACAGTTAAGAGCAACGAGACGAACTTCTCCGGAAGGAAGTCTGATCTGAGCCATACCGTTTTCCTTAGCCATAAGCTGAGCTGCAGTACCTGCAGAACGGACAAGCTGAGCGCCCTTACCGGGGTGAATTTCGATGTTGTTAATAAAAATACCTACCGGAATAGATCCCAAAGGAAGTGTATTGCCGGGTTTAATGTCAGCGGAAGCGCTTGTAACGATCGTATCGCCGACGTTAAGTCCTACGGGAGCTACGATATAAGCTCTTTCACCGTCTTCATACTCAACCAAAGCAATGTATGCGGTTCTGTTGGGGTCGTATTCGATACCGATAACCTTAGCGGGAGAGTCAAGTCTCTGACGCTTGAAATCGATAATTCTGTATTTTACTTTGTTTCCGCCGCCATGATGACGAACGGTGATTCTGCCGAAGCTGTTTCTGCCTGAATGCTTTTTCTTAATAACGAGAAGAGACTTTTCAGGGGTCTTCTTGGTAATTTCTTCAAAAGACGGAACAGACATTCCTCTGCGGCCGGGCGTTGTGGGTTTATAAAACTTAACTGCCATTTATGTCTCCTCCTTCTATTACATCATACCGTCGAAGAATTCGATAGTCTTGGAAGAAGCCGTAAGTCTAACTATAGCTTTTTTCCATTCACCGGTATAACCGGAATATCTACCGACTGTCTTCGGTTTTTTCTTCATTGTGATTGTGTTAACAGATTGAACTTTAACTTTGAAAATCGTTTCAACTGCTTCTTTGATTTCCGGCTTTGTTGCGTCGCTTGCAACTCTGAAGGCATACTTCTTGTTTGCAGCGCCGTCCATACTTGATTCAGTGATAACCGGAGCAAGAATGATATCGTAAGCGTTTTTCATTAAGCATATACCTCCTCAATCTTCTTTACGGCATCCTCTACGGCAACCATGCTGTCGCAGTTGAGAATATCGTATACATTAATATTGGAAGCCTGAACTGTCTTTACGCCCTCGATGTTTGCAAGGGATCTGATAACTTTTTCGTCAACAGCGGAAAGAACAACGAGTGTTTTCTTAGCCGCGCCGACTGCGTTCAGCATAGCTACCATTGTTTTTGTTTTGAATTCGGAAGTCTCGATCTTGTCAACTACGATAAGTTCGCCTGCCGCAACTTTTGCGGAGAGTGCGGAAACCGCAGCGATTCTCTTAACTTTCTTATTGATTGACAGTCTGTATGATCTGGGCTTGGGACCGAGTGCTATACCGCCGTGTCTCCACTGAGGAGAACGTGTAGAGCCCTGTCTTGCGCGGCCGGTTCCCTTCTGTCTCCAGGGTTTTTTACCGCCGCCGGAAACTTCACTGCGTGTGAGAGTCGACTGTGTGCCAAGTCTCTGATTCATAAGATATGTTCTTACGTAAGAATGAAGAACAGCTGTATTGATCTCAGCAGCGAAAACGCTGTCGGAGAGGGTTATTTCCTTAACCTCTGCGCCGTTCATATCAACTACTTTAATATTAGGCATCGTTTCTTCCTCCTCACTTAGTCTTTACAGTATTGCGAATGAATACGATTCCGCCTGGCTTACCGGGAATAGCTCCCTTAACCGCGATAATATTCTTTTCGGCGTCAATCTTGGCAATTTCAAGATTGAGAACGGTAACCTGTTCATTACCGTACTGACCGGCCATATGTTTGTTTTTGAAGATCCTTGAAGGATCGGAGTTTGCTCCCATTGAACCGGGCTGACGGTGAATAGGACCTACACCGTGAGTTTCCGGAAGCATATGAGCATTCCAACGAACTACAACGCCGCTGTATCCGTGACCTTTGGTAATTCCGGTAACGTCGACCTTTTCACCTGCTGAGAATAAGTCAGAAGTGACGGTATCGCCTACTTTCAAACCGGAAATATCATCAAGACGGAACTCTTTAAGATGTTTCTTTACGGAAACGCCTGTCTTTTTGGAGAGGCCTTCCTGCGGTTTTGTAATTTTCTTTTTGTTGAGCTCTTTAAAACCGAGCTGAACTGCTTCATAGCCGTCTTTTTCGGCTGTCTTTACCTGCGTTACGGTGCAGGGGCCGGCTTCGATGAGTGTTACGGGGATAACGTCTCCCTTATCATCGAAAATCTGGGTCATACCGATTTTTTTACCGATAATGCCTTTTTTCATTTTGGATTTTTCCTCCTGTTTTAGTTATTGGTTGGCGTTTATTGTCTGCCAACTTGACATAAAACCTTCGCCGATTAATCAGAGCTTAATTTCGAGCTCTACTCCGGCAGGAAGTTCGAGACTCTGGAGCGCTTCGATAACTTTCTGAGTGGGTTTAAGAATATCGATAAGTCTCTTGTGAGTTCTCATTTCAAACTGTTCACGGCTGTCCTTATACTTATGAACGGCACGAAGTATTGTGATAACTTCGCGATCTGTCGGAAGCGGGATAGGTCCGGAAACCGTCGCTCCGTTGCGTTTGGAAGTTTCAACAATCTTTTCTGCAGCCTGATCGATAAGTGTATGATCATAGCTCTTCAGTTTGATTCTAACCTTTTCATTGTTTGCCATTGCTTATTCCTCCTATTGAATTACACCGGAGGCTCAGTACACTCTTCCGTGCGTTTCTTTTTCTCTCATCTTAAAACCGAACTTTTACGGTGCAACTCTCAACCGTTAGAGTTCGGAAAAACTCCAAAACAGATAGCACAGTCAATATACTGCCTCGCCCGATTATCGGACATACTCCGGCAAAATTACCTGCCGTCACGGGTGTTTTGGATTCCGCAACGATTTTACAGCAACTTTTGCCATCTACGCATCAAGCCTTGGTATTCTATCATAAAAAGTATATGTTTGCAATAGCATTTTTAAAATTTACAAAATGTTCACAAATTTGTTTTTCTGTACAGAAAATAGTGGATAGCGGAAAATCTTCCCCGCTATCCACCATATATATTTAAAATAGATACATTATTAATTATCTCTTATGACAATGTTTTCAAATACAGTTCCAACAGATTCGCTGTATATGCCCACATACGATCCGAAGAGTTTGTGCTCAGGAATAATAGTAACGCTTTCACCGCCTACCTCGATCGTAATTTGAGTTCCGTCATACTTGAGCTTGTAATGAACCTTTTTGTCTTTTGCCATAGTTGAACCGTTACTTATCTGTTTCGCGTTCTCCCATGCGAAGGACGCATTGATGTCTCTTGAACCGTTAAATTTAGCAAAGGTCACAAAAATGCCGCCTTTGAACCTACCGGTAACGTAATAATTGGATTTGTAAATATCAATAAGGTCACCTTCGCTTGCCCAGATGATTCCGTTTGCGCCGTTGTATTTGTAGTCTTCGGATTTTACCGTCATATCCCATTCAATGGTTCCGGTATTGAAACGAAGCGACGGGATAATAAGAGCGCCCTCATTTGTTTTAGCGGTAAATCTGATATTTCCTTCGTCATTTGTATCTATCTTCCATGCATTTTTACCGCCCGTTCCGAAGACGTAAGCGTCAGAAGATTCTTCTGACGTACCGCAAAGAGTACAAATACCGTTTTCAAAGATATGAGGAACGGATTTGCAAGGAATCATGGCGATTCTGCCGCATCGAGTGCATTTTTTTATATTTAAACCGTATTCAGTGCAGGTCGGAGACTTTGAAACGGATTCTTCACCGAAAGCATGACTGCATTTAACGGTATTGACCTTTGAATAAAGCCAACTGATGAGATTTCTCTCAGTTTCAAGCATATCGGAAAAGCCATGACCGTGGGCTGTATATTCAGTATATCTTCCATCACCGAATTCGGAATAGCGATTGAACAGGGATTTAAGGTCTTTCGTAGAGACAAGCTCGTCAACCTGGCCGGTAAAGAGCCATACAGGAGTATTCTGAAAATTTTCGACAACCTCAGGATCACCGGCTCCGCAGCAAAGGAGCGCACCGGCATATCTGTCGATATCCCGATAAAGAAGAAACCATGAAGCCATGGTACCTCGCGAATAACCAGAGAGATACAATCTCGATGGGTCAGCGGAATATTTTTCACAAACTTCGTCAAACAGTTTTTCTGCAGCCTGCAAATGAATACTTTCATATGCGTCCGCCATTGAGTAGCTGTGATAAGGGTAAACCCTTGCAACGTCATTGGGAACAAGAAGCCATGAGGATTTTGCTGTAGGGACAATAATTATGGTATCATGTATTTCTTTAATCGCTCTTCTGACGCTGACAGCGCAATCTCCCTCAATAACCTGCTTTTCAGTCCATCCGAGTTCTCCGTCACCGTGAAGATACATCTGAACCGGATAACGAACGTCGGGATCATAATCTGCAGGAATAAAAACGGCAACGCTTTCTACAACATCTCCGAAAGAATAATTAAAAAGATTCCATCCTTCGTCAAGATCCGGCAAACTCCCGCTTCTGACAGTTTTAGAAACCGTATTGTATTTCAAAGAGAGATCATTAACTACTCTGACAGTGAAATCAATATTATAAACTTTTCCGTTCATATTATACTTAATGACGATATTCTTGGCCCCGAGGGTCTCGGAATCAAATCCGCTAACCATACTCTTATTGATTTCAACGTATTTCACTATGCCGTTTTGAACAACTTTCAGGCAACAGCCGGACACATCAAGCGTTTCTCCGATAAAATAAGCTGTCCGAAGAGGCATAGAAAACAATTCTACACTATCTTCGGAGACGGGAGACCGATCAGATAAAGAAGATGTATTACCGACGGTCGAATTGGCTCCTTCTTTACCGGTGCATGAATATAAACAAATCATAATAGCAAAAGCAGCAAACAGAAGAAAAAATTTTTTCATTTGCTATCCCCTTCTTACAACTTTAAATCATCTGAACAGAGTTTTATCACTGAAGAATACGCCGGTTCTCAAAATATGATAAAAATCATATTTATTCAACGTAAGTGAATTCAGAGCCTTTAAAACGTACTCCGGATTCAGATAGTTATCCTGAGAAGCTGACAACATCATAAACAACTTTCCGTCTTTAACCGAGACGTCATCAATCATAGGTCTGATATCGGTATCGACGTCTCCTTTTTTACCGTGCTTCGAAACAATGATCGGGCCTGCTAACAAAGCGTCAACGTCAGACTGCTCAAATCCGGTTTCGGAGTCAACAACATAAGAGGAAAAACCGATATCCGTGAATTTGCTTTTCGGAGAATAAACGTGAAGAATACCGATATCCGACGTAAGAGCGCCGGAAAGTCTTTCAACGAATTCTTTTTCCTCCATACTTTTTGTTAAACGGATGTCCAGAAATTCACAAAGGCTTTCCGCTCCGACTGAAACGGTCAATGCAAAAACCATTTTCGGACGCGGATTGAATCCTTCTGAATACCAGATCGGTATACCGGCACGGATAAAAGCTGTTTTCATCGTTCTGCACAGGTCAAGATGAGAAATATACTTTATTTTTCCGGTTTTTGAAAACCTTATCCTCACTGCGCCTTCGGGCAACATGTTTTTTCACCTCCGAGTTTATTCGCTCCGCATCCGTTGCAGCCTTCACGGCAATTTCCTGTAGTAAGCCCGAGATATGCTCTTTCCCGTTCCCTTTTCATATAATTTTTTGTTACTCCACAATCGATTATATCCCAGGCAAGACACTCGTCAAGTCCGTAATCCCTGTTTGCATAGAAAGAAGGATCAATTCCGACTGATGAAAAAACGTCAAGCCATTTACCGTAATCAAAGAATTCGCTCCAGCTGTCGAAATTCATTCCTCTATTGTGAGCGAGAAGAAGCGCCTTCCCGAGCCGCCTGTCTCCTCTTGCAAATACTCCCTCTATACGGCTGACTTCCGCATCATGCCAATGGTAAACGATATGCTTGTACTTGAAAAGTTCTTCATAAAGAAGTTTTTGCTTTCGCATCAGTTCATTCATATCACACTGAGGTTCCCACTGGAACGGTGTATCCGGTTTCGGTATGAAGCAAGCGACTGAAATTGTAACGGTCGGCGCTTTCTTTTTGTTTGTATTCGGATTATTGTAATACGCTTCTACAACGTTTCCTGCAAGTTTTGCTATACCGCGAATATCATCATCAGTCTCGGTAGGCAAGCCGTTCATGAAATAGAGTTTGACCGAGCTCTTTCCATAATCGAATGCAACGTTGCAAGCCCTAATAAGATCTTCTTCTGTCAGACATTTATTTATTACGTCGCGGAGTCTCTGAGTTCCTGCCTCAGGAGCAAAAGTTATACCGCTTGCCCTTACCGACGATATTTTCTCCATCAAATCGGGTGTAAAACTGTTAACCCGGAGAGAAGGAAGAGAAAGATTAACGTGTGCGTCATCCGTCCATTCAAGCATCCTGGAAGTCAGCTCATCAATGCATGAATAATCGGAAATCGATAAAGATGAAAGCGATATTTCATCATAACCGGTATTTTTGAAAAGCTCGCAAGCTTCTCTGTTAATCGTTTCAACACTTTTTTCACGAATGGGGCGGTAAGTCATTCCGGCCTGGCAGAATCTGCAGCCGCGGATACATCCGCGGTATACTTCAATCATGATTCTGTCCTGTACCGTTTCAATATAAGGCATAACGACTTTTGACGGATAAAACGCCTTGTCCATATCTTTTACTATCCGCTTGGTAATGCGCTTCGGAATATCGTCGTATACGGGAGTATAGGATTTAATGATATTATCTTCACCGTATTCAACGTTGTAAAAAGACGGAACGTAGAAGCCTTCGAGTTTTGCAGCAGCGTGAAGAAATTCTTTTCGGCTGTAACTGCCGTCGTCCTTCATTTTTATATAAAGATGAACCAACTCCGGTAGTGCTTCTTCACCTTCTCCTATAGAGAATATATCAAAAAAGTCGCACAAAGGCTCAGGATTATAAGTGCAAGGTCCTCCGCCTATGATGATCGGATCATTATCTGAACGGTCAGCCGAAAGCAACGGAATCCCCGAAAGATCGAGAACGGTAAGAACGTTAGTATAGCAGAGTTCATACTGAAGAGTGAATCCAACAAAATCGAAAACGTTCAACGGATCGCCTGATTCATGCGCCCACAGAGGAACGTGATTTTCACGGAGTTTTTCCTCCATATCTTTCCACGGGCAGTACGCTCTTTCACACCATATATCGTCATAGCTGTTCAGGCTTCCGTAAAGAATCCTTATTCCAAGATTTGACATTCCTATTTCATAAGTATCCGGAAAACAGAACGCAAAACGGGCTTTGACTGCAGATTTATCTTTAATAATCTCACCGTACTCCCCGCCGATATATCTTCCCGGCTTTTCAACCGAACGCAATATTTTTTCTTTAATCAAATCCATTCTCATATTTAGATTTCTCCAGTTTATGCTCCAAAAACTGCAACGATCAACGTCGGTAAAAGCCAGAATAACTGATAAAGCACGATATACGCCGACGGAACCGAGGCAATCGTAGTCAAAGAAAGAACTACTGCCATTACAATTGCTCCGATAACGGATGAAATCGCTGCGAGAACAGTATTGATCCCTATCACGTGGTATGCTCTGTTGTTATCATAAAGTGTTTTAATCAGTCCTGTAACGTTTCCTGCAGTAAACATTGAACTGCGGCATTCTTCATAAACGACAAAATTTTCGTCCTGCGCCGTAACATGTATAACTTTTACCGGGTCGTGCTCAGAAATACCGAGTACACCGCAAAGCAGTTTCAAACTTATGTTAGGATCAGTTGCTTTTATTACGACCGTCATGCCGGCGTCGAACAGTTTGCCGATATATTTTTCAAATCTTCCGTTCGGCGTATATCTCAGCGTAAATTTGCCCATTACTTTATCGCCGACTGCTATGTACATAAAGACGTCTGTTCCGGGGTCAAGCTCGTCGTCATACGGAAGAGTCAGTCTGTTCATCATCATAAATCGATCGCTTCCGAGAAGTATGTGCTTCCCCTCAACGGCAGCCTCGAGTCCGTCTTCATTGCTGAAGAGAATTTCAACGTCATCGGAAACGTCAATATTTTCCGTTATGTTTGAAAGGACTCTGCTCAGCGGACCACCTATCGGAATATACGCTCCGGCGGTATACCTGATCAAAGTATCAATAGGAATATCTCCGTAAGATTTTACTCCTTTTATGCTCACGCTTGACTCTTTAAAAAGATCGGATTCATATAAAGTGACTGTTGCCGGCGACACAAGGTCTGAAACTGTGTTTCTGCCTATCACGGCGCATTTATTTGAAAACGCTTTCAATGACAATTTGAAAAGAGGAACCGACAGAAGCATCACAACAATCATAGAAAGCGTAAGAAGGCTCGCGATATAAATCGTTTTAAAGCCCGTAAATACGTTTCCCGATCTTACGGTATTGTAAATGCCAAGAGCAAATGCTTCTATAAGACCTATTATGATGAGGATTCTTACTCCTTTATTTTTTTTGCATAGAGCGCCATCCATTTCAAATAAGCCGGAAATCTTTTCTGACTGAATAATAGATAAATATTTATTATCGTCAGGCAAAAATCTCGACACAGATTCCGATACGTCGGAAGACTGTTCGGACGTCATTCTGTTCACAGCAAATTTCAGCGCTTTTGAGAAAGTTATTTTTGTTCCAAACAATTTTCTGAACAGATCGAGCAGATAGGATAAAGACGTAAGAAAACCGCAGAACAGTACCGGCAACCCAAAAAGATAATAATCTTTTTCATTGCTGATAAGCAAAGACAGGTCGTATACCAGTGAAAAGGCATAAAGTATAAACGTAAGAACCGAAGAGTCCGGATATCCGGTGAAAGCGGTTTTAAGACCGCTGAATATGCTCTTTCTTATAAAAAAAGCAGAAAGCACCAAAAGCTCTATTTCGACCCATACAACGACGGTCGGGTACCCTTCCAGATTCAAAAACGGAGGCATAAGCCATCCAAGGGAGGAAGAACATTCTATAAAGAACGCAACAGCAGCGAGAACAAAAACTGCAGCAAGTGAAAAGAACGATTTTCTTATTTCAGAACGATATTCCAACAGAATTTTCTTCTTTTCATCAGCAGTTTCGTACAGGCGTCTCTTTCTGTCTGAAAAACGATTGACTTTCTCATCTTCGGCAACTTCCTCACTGTATGAAGTTTCTTCAGGCTCTTCTCTTTCCGGAATATCTTCAGCGCCCGGTTCCATGCCGAAAATCGTCATTAGATTATAGTCGTTGTCTGCTTCTTTCTCTTCCGAACGTCTGATTTCCTCTTTAATCTGAGCCTGCTCTTTTTTTCTGCTTTTTTTCTGAGCCTCAAGTTTTCGCATTTCAGCGCGTGCGGTTTCCCTGTCTTTTACGACAGGAGTATAACCGTAAAAATCCTCAAGGGAAAACTCGTTTTTCTCTTTTTTCTCTACCATTCTCTTCAGTTTTTCTTCTTCAGATTCAGGCTGAGGAGTCATTTCTTCGGCTTTTTCTTCTATTCCCATATTTTTACGAAGTCTCTTCAAGAGGTCGTTTGCTTCGCTCTTTGAACTGTTTTCGCTCATATTATTCGTTCCTCCTTTCTTCAAGAATCGATTAAGTTTATATAATAAACGTTATTTTTTATGTCTCTGACGAGCGGCTTCTGAGAATACTATCGCGGATGCGCATGAAACGTTAAACGAATTGATTTTACCGTACATCGGAACGGAAACAATAAAATCGCATTTTTCTCTTACAATCCTTGAAATGCCGTTTCCTTCGCTTCCTACGACAAACGCTGCAGGACCGGTCAGATCGGTATCGTAAATACAACTTCCGTCTGCCTCTGCTCCGTAAACCCAGATACCTTTCTTTTTAAGGTCTTCAATTGCAGCGGCGATATTAGTGACTTTGCATATTCTGAGATGCTCTACCGCTCCTGCAGACGATTTTACAACAGTCGCAGTCACAGGACTGCTGCGGCGCTTTGCAACAATAAGACCGTGGGCTCCGCAGCACTCGGCTGACCTTATTACCGCACCGAGATTATGTGGATCTTCAACTCCGTCAACAATGACAATAAAAGGATCTTCCCCTTTTTCTGCTGCATACGAAAGGATCTCATCAACGCTGTAATACTGAACAGGAGAAACGAGAGCACACACTCCCTGGTGAGCTTCTCCTGACGCCAGCAAATCGAGTTTTTCCTTTGCAACGTTAACTATCGGAATGCCTGATTCCTTGGCAAGAGCAATGATTAGAAGAATTGAACCTTCTGCCTCATTTCCGCGAATGAATATTTTTTCGATTTCTCTTCCGCTCTTCAAGGCTTCGATCACGGCATTTCTTCCGAAGACAACGTTTTCGCTGCTCTCAATTTCAGTGTTGTTTTTATCATGGAAATCGCGGTAATCCTGCTTTCCGCGGCTGTTTTTTCTATAATCCATAATGTCAATCCGTTCAAAGATAAAATATTTAATATATTATTATAGCATAATATAATGATTTTGTATATATAAAATTGTACAAACAAATTATTTTGATTAAAATTGATCAAAAAAAAACAGAAGGGAGAAATCTTTCGATTTCTCCCCGATGGTCCGGATAATAAATTGGGTATCAGAAACCATACAGCCAAGGCTTATTAAAGTCCGACCTCTGCAGACATGTTTTGTTTATTGCCCTGCTTTCATTGCTGCAAAGCACTCGCTGCAATAAACGGCTCTGTCGCTTGAAGGCTGGAAAGGAACTTTAGCTTCTTTTCCGCATTTAGCGCAGACTGTAGTAAACATCTCTCTCTGAGGCTTGGAAGCGTTTTTCTTAGCATCGCGGCAGGCTTTGCATCTCTGAGGCTGGTTCTGAAAACCTTTTTCAGCATAGAACTCCTGCTCGCCGGCTGTGAAAACAAACTCGTTTCCGCATTCCTTACACTTCAATGTGATGTCCTGGTACATACGTTTCTCCCTCTCTGAAATAAAAACAAGATTTTTCCTTGCGGATTATATATCAAATTCGTCTGATTTTGGAACGAATCCGAAATATCGCATTATCGATCGATTTCTCGCTTTTCTGAAGAGCAGCGGCAATCTGTCTGTATGACATTCCTTTAGAGTACAAATCGAATACTCTCAGCTCGTATTCAGATAAAACTCTATCAAAATCCTCAGGAATTTCAAATATTCTCTGGGAGAAATGCATTTTTTTATCTGAATATTCACGGTAATCACCGTGATTCTTTTTGAGTTTTCTGGAATAAGAAATCAATCTGTTTTTTACGCATATTTTAGCATAAAGGCCAAAAGTAATGAAATCTTTGTCAGAATCAAAACTAAGAACAGAATTGTAAAAAGCGACCAAAGCCTCCTGATTGACGTCTTCTGTTTCCGCGCCGTACTGTCTGAAGCTTTCACTGAAAGAACGCGTCATAGATGAAATCATCGGAGAATACAGTTCGCATAATTCGGCAAACGCACTGTCATCTCCGTCTTTTACCTTAAAAACAAGTTCTTTTACTGCATTTCTGTCGACGTTTTTTGCTTCTTTCAACTCTTTTTACCGATTTACAATTTTTATGCGTATATAATTATAGCAAAGCGTTTTCAAATTGTCAATAATTAATTCATAATTTTTTTACTTTTTTTATTTAAATAAGTATAAATCGATTATTCTTGAAGAAAACTGTCAAGATTTCCGCTCAGAAGCGCGGTTATCCCTCTGTAAATCGCTTCCGGAGCTTTATCAAAATTATGCATCATAACCTCGAGTTGAGTTGAGCTTTCAACAACAAGCGTCAAATCAAGAGAAAGCTGTTTTTCATCCACGATCTTACAGTGAAGATTGTATTTCCCGTCATCGCGAAGCGAATATCCAGCCGAAATAACCGACCCTCTCTCTCTGAAGTTCTGAACCCGAAGAGCAGTTTTCATTCCCTGCGCTCTTACGGCTTTTGAAATATCATCCTGAAGACTGTCGATTACCTGACTTCCCTGAAGAGTCAGGCCGTAAAGACATTCTTTGCCGTTTTTTTCTTCAAAAATATTGCCGTCTTCAATCAGATCTGCAAAACAGTCGGCAAAGTCGATCCCTGCAACTATCTCGTCAGAAATCACTATTTCGTTTATGTCTTCATACGGGACGGGTTTTTTAAGGCAATTCAAAATATAAAGTATGAATATTTTTATTTCATTGCGATCATAGAGTTTTTCTGTCATAGCAACCTCTTTTAAGATAAAAACAAGGGGCGTATCAACGCCCCTTGAACTATATTATTCTTTTATTCAACGGGCTCGTACTTATAAGTAGAATCTCCCGCTTTGGTGAATATTATATTTCCGTAATAGTCTACCTTAACTCCGGTGAGACGGGACTGAGAAACAAAACCGGACTGCATATTGTACAGCGGAGCAAGAGGAGCGTCTTTAATGAGCATTTTCTCTGCGAGGAGCATGATCTGAGCTCTCTCATCGGCTTTCTTCTTCGTGAAATAGCTGTCAATCAATGCGTTGTACTCTTCACTGCTGTAATTAGTAATATGTTTTATAAGATCGAAAACTACTGCAGACTCTGTAAAGTCATATGCGTTTCCGGAATACTTGGAAGCAAACTGACAAAGAACCGTGAACGGATCAGTCGAAAGCATGGGAAGCTGAACGCCGATTACGTCGAATTCGCCGGACTGATACTTTTCAAAATAGAGGTCGCGGGAAAGTCCTTCATAAACTGCCTGAACGTCGTAATGACTGTCCTTGATTCCGACAACTTCAAAATATTTAGCGGATCTGTTAGCCAGAGGCTCAATAGTGATCGTGTAACCCAGTTTTTCCCATACGCTCTTAACGTATTCGGCAACTGCGATTTCAGTTTCGTTGTTTCTGACGGTTATCGTCAGTGAACCGGGTCTGCCACCCGCGGAAGAAATAGCGGATTTTGCAGTATCGATCGACATTGTCGCTCCGATAACGTCGCCCGCCGTGTTTCTGAATGAGGTTTTCTTTGTCGTGTAGAACACTCCGTCAGAAACGATTCCCTTCGCGGCTTTGCCGTAAACAGTAATTTTTGCTATTTCGTTTCTGTCAAGAACAGAAGAAAGTGCATTTCTCACTTCCGCTTTTTCGAAGAGAGGATTTTCAACGTTGAAGAAATAAGAATAAGTTGCAAGCCTGTTATTCAGCGTATCGGAAGCTGATCTCTTCTCAAGCGGCAGGTTTGAATTAAGAAGGTACGGTAAATCATTGATATCCAGCGCTGTCCCGGCATTGTATGCAGCGTATGCGTCTTCCTGAGGCATAAGATATAAATTGATTCTGAAAGGATCAACGTATTTGCGGATCGCATCGTCTCCTGTGTCGCTGGTGTCTCTGTAGAAATATTTGTTACGTTCAAGAGTAATTGAAGGATTTCCTTCCGTCGGATAAAGGTCTATTTTCTTCGTATAGAACGGTCCGCAGCTTACGGTGATAGCTGAAATCGTTGCCCAGCTGTATGAGGTAAGATACTTGTTTGCGGCAAGAATAGGTTCCTTTGTTACAGGATCGATTGCGTTGTCGTAAAAGGGTTCATCGAGAGTCAACTTGGAAATAACGTCCTCTCTGAGCGGGAACAAAGCAACGCTCGCGCAGTTATAAAGGAACTGATCAACGTAACTTGCGTCAATAAGTTCAACGTGAATTATACTTCCTTCGGCAAATATCTTAACGTCGTCGAGGTATTTGTCTCCGTTTTTGACTTCAATTGCGTTTTCAACGTAATAAAGAAGTGAAGCGGCTTCAGACTGAAATTCCGGGTCAAGAAGACGTTTCCATGCGAAAACATAGTCTTCGGCAACTACCTGAGTACCGTCGGACCAACAGGTATTGTTAAGTGTAAACTCAATAACATTACCTTTAACTTTATATTTTTTGCACATTGCCTTCTGCAGATTACCTTTTGCATCCACAGTAAAAAGACCCTGATATATGAGAGAAAGCAGATTTGAAGCGTCCTGATCCAGATATGCCATAGCAGGGTCAAAGGTGTCCGCCATTCCCATATAAACGTTGATTTCCGTGCCGGGGTCATCCTTGCTTGTACAGCCGGCAAAGGTGCATAACATGATTCCTATCAAAAGTAGAATCGCAAGAAACTTTTTCAAAATGATTTACCTCCATACTCCGAAAAGTATAAAATCACAGTTTTATGTAAATTACATTATAACACGAATTAAGTTTTTTGACAACTTATTTGCTCTCAAATTTAAAAGATTTTAACTTTTTGTACTAATGCACAAAATAAAAAGAGCAAAATTGTTGAAAATGCATATTATTCTCCCAGCTTAAAAGATATCGCGTTTTTGAAAACGTCGAGGCTAAGTTCATATCTCGCACGTATTTTTGATGACGCAAATTTTTCAGACACAAAAGAATCCGCAAAAACACACATCAGCGTGTCTTCAGGTAAAACATCAAACGCGTCAAAATATTTTCCGAAATCTGTTTTCTTAATATAAACGGCAAAGTCATCATATGCGCTGTCGGGAACGTACCCCAGGGTTTCACTCAAAGAGACGAACTTGCCCGTCTGAGAGACAACCTGATAAACGTACGGACTGATCAGGCAAAGGGATACCTCCCCTACTCTCAGCATTGTGTTTATCTCCGCAATAGAATCATTTCTCAAAGAAACGTCATAAAAAATACTGTCTCCTTCAAGAGCCGCTTCTTCTTTTTTCTGTTTTATTTCATCATCGGAGAGGATAGCATAGGAATGCAGAAACCCGTTTTTTGCATTTTTATCTTTTGGAATCATCGTCATAAAAGCGTTAATGATAGCGTTTTCATTTTCAGACCTTGTGACAATTCCTCCGGCATACATCATCTGGAAGTCATATTCTTCTTTCTGACACATCTGGACTGTGCAAATAATTACAACAAGAAGAAATACGGATGTGATTATTATCATCCATTTATGATGGTACCATATATTATCTACAGCCTTTAAAAATTTCCCCATTTCAGATAAAAACCCCGAATATCTTATAGTAGAATAATAATAACATAAAAGTAATATTTTTTCAACACGCTAAAAGCTCATTTTTTTGAGAATCTGCAAAAAGAGAAATATTTGCCGTTAATTTATTTTTTAATCGGAAAGTTATTGACTTTTTGAATATCATTTTATATAATAAACACATAATAAATAAACGAATGCAGTATAGATTCGGATTAGTGGCCCGAACGTATCTACCGCACGCCAAGCTGCGACTACTGAGTTCGAAACCGGCGTTCCCGAAAATAGCGGGGACAGGTTTTTTGATTTTTGCGGCGGGCTGTGTCTGCCGTTTTTTTGTTCAGGTGGCAAATATGAAACTAATGGAAGAAAAAATACTTTCCGACGGAAAAGTTCTTCCCGGAAACATTCTCAGAGTAGGCGGATTTCTAAATCAGCAGATCGATACGGATTTTATATCAAAAGCCGCCGAATACTGCGCAGAACTATATAAAAACGACAGAGTAACAAAAGTGCTCACCATTGAAGCGAGCGGAATACCGCTTGCAACGCTGATTGCTTTTTATCTCGGAGTAAATGAAGTAGTTGTCAAAAAACACGCGTCTTCAAATCTCTCCGACAACCTGTATACTGCCGAGATCGCGTCTTTTACACATTCAAACGTTTACACAGCGGTAGTTGATAAAGAGTATATCAAGAAAAACGACCGAATACTGATAGTTGACGATTTTCTTGCCTGCGGAAACGCGATTCGCGGGCTTATGAAAATAATAGATCAGGCAGGAGCCGAACTGGCAGGTTGCGTGGCCGCAATAGAAAAGGGCTTTCAGGGCGGAGGCGACAGTCTTCGCGCGGAAGGAATCAGAGTCGAATCTCTGGCAATTATTGAAAGTATGGATGAAGAAAAAATCACTTTCAGAAAACAGTAAGTTTACAAAAAGCTTGTCTTTTGTAATATAAACAATTATTTTGGAGGAAAAACCATGTTCAAAAAAATTCTTGCAGCAGTTCTTTCCCTCGCAATGGTATGCGCTATTCTCGCATCATGCGCAGGGGCAGGCGGTAAAGCAAAGGGCGAAAGCAATCCTATCCTTCCGGCTCCCGAGCTTAAAGTAGATTTTGAAGTTAAAGATGATTTCAAAATCGGCGTTATCTGTCTCCACGACGAAAACTCAACCTATGACAACAACTTCATCAAAGCCGTAAAAGCAGTTAAGGATCTTCTCAAACTCAAAGACGAGCAGGTTCTTATTAAGACCAACATCGAAGAAGGCCCCGGATGCTATGATACAGCAAAAGACCTTGTTAACAGCGGTTGTAAGATCGTATTTGCAGACAGCTTCGGCCATGAAGCATTTATGGCACAGGCAGCAAAGGACTTCCCTGAAGTTCAGTTCTGCCATGCAACAGGCGTTTCTGCAACTCATGCAAACAAAGACCTCAAGAACTTCCACAATGCTTTCGCAGCTATTTACGAAGGCCGTTACCTCGCAGGTATCGCAGCAGGTCTCAAACTCAATGAAATGATCGAAAACAAGAAGATCACCGCTGAGCAGGCCGTTATCGGTTACGTCGGAGCATTCACGTATGCAGAAGTTGTATCCGGTCTCACGTCCTTCTATCTCGGCGCAAGATCCGTTTGCCCGAGCGCAACAATGAAAGTAAGATATACGGGTTCCTGGTATGACCAGGCTAAAGAGCAGGAAGCTGCCGAAGCTCTTATCAACCAGGATAAGTGCGTTCTTATCAGCCAGCACGCCGACTCCCTCGGAGCTCCTACAGCTTGCGAACTCGCTAAAGTTCCGAACGTATCCTACAACGGTTCTACTTACAGCGCAGGCAAAACAACGTTCATCATCTCTTCCGCTATCAACTGGCAGCCCTACTTCCTCTACATCATCAAGTGCGTTTCCACAGGCGCTGAAATCGTTGACGAATACGTAGGCGACATCGCTAACGGTTCCGTTGTCCTTTCCGGACTCAACCTTGACGTAGCAGCAGAAGGCACACAGGCAAAACTCGAAGAGGTTATCGCAAAATTCAAAGCAGGAACACTCCACGTATTTGACACAAACACATGGACAAAAGACGGTCAGCACCTCACAGAATATCTTGCAGACGTTGACGGCGACTATGCTCCTGACACAAACGTTATCCACGACGGTTATTTTGATGAATCCGGCGCAGGATTCCGTTCCGCTCCTTACTTTGACATCAACATCGACGGTATCGAATATAAGAACGTAAACTACGGAGATTAATGCTATTTATCATGCAATTTAACACCGAAAGGTATTAAAATCGCAGGTCTGAAAGCGGGGCCACGGCTCCGCTTTCAGTTGCTTTATGGAGGTTTAAAGTGTCTGAGAACGAAAAACTCGCTCTAGAGCTGAAAAATATAACTAAAACGTTCGGCACAAAAGTTATTGCCAACAAAAACGTCTGTCTTGACCTTCGTTACGGTGAAATACTTGCAATACTCGGAGAAAACGGCAGCGGAAAAACCACACTTATGAATATGATAGCCGGAATCTACCATCAGGACGAAGGCGAGGTATATATAAACGGAGAACTTGCAACGATCAATTCTCCCAGCGACGCGTTCGGATATCACGTCGGAATGATCCATCAGCATTTTAAGCTGGTAGACATTTTCACTGCAGCCGAAAATATTATACTCGGTATACACGACCAGGGCAGTTACGATATAAAATCGACTATAACAAAGGTCAAGGAAATATCCGAAAAATACGGTTTTGAGATCAATCCCGAAAAAAAGATTTACGAAATGTCTGTTTCGGAAAAACAGACGGTGGAAATCATCAAGGTCCTTTACAGAGGAGCAGATATCTTGATTCTTGATGAGCCGACAGCGGTTCTGACTCCTCAGGAAACCGATAAACTGTTTGCCATACTCAGAAAGATGCGCGACGACGGGAAATCGATCATTATTATCACGCACAAAATGCACGAAGTTTTGTCCATTTCGGACAGAGTTGCTGTACTCAGAAAAGGCGAACACATTGCAACAGTCGTTACGTCTGAAACTACGGAGTCTGAACTTACCGAAATGATGGTGGGCAAAACCATATCTCTTAATATAAACAGAAGCGATCCTGTCAATCCGGAACCGAGACTTATCGTAAAGAATCTGAACTGCAAAAACAACGACGGAGTTGACGTTCTGAAAGATATTTCTTTCACCGCATATTCAGGAGAAATTCTGGGTATAGCCGGAATCGCCGGATCAGGTCAAAGACAACTTCTTGAAGCGATCGCCGGACTTCAGCCGCTCACAAGCGGAGAAATAATATTCAACAGACCGAAAAAGAATCTTCCCGTTTCTTTCTATCACAAGACCTACCGTCAGGTAGTCGAGATGGCAAAAGAAGGAAAATTCCATTATGAAGACGGCACCAGAGTCGATTTTTCAGGAATGACTCCCGGTCAGATCAAAAAACTTGTCAACAGCGAGAAAGTTCTTTTCAACGAAGACGAAGTAATAGATCTGAGAAACAAAACTCCGCTTCAGATACGTGAGCTCGGAGTAAGATTGTCATTCGTTCCGGAAGACCGTCTCGGAATGGGTCTTGTCGGAAACATGGACCTTACGGATAATATGATGCTGAGATCATACCGCAAGGGTGACTCGGTATTCGTTGACAGAAACAATCCGAGAAAGCTTGCTGAAAACATTATCAAAGAACTCGAGGTAGTTACTCCCGGTACGGCTGTTCCGGTAAGGAGACTTTCCGGAGGAAACGTTCAGAAAATCCTTGTCGGAAGAGAAATTTCATCTTCTCCGAAGGTATTGATGGCGGCCTACCCGGTAAGAGGTCTTGACATCAATTCATCTTATCTAATATACAACCTTCTTGATAAACAGAAGACTAACGGAGCAGCGGTCATTTTTGTCGGAGAAGACCTCGACGTTCTGATAGGACTTTGCGACAGGATCATGGTAATCAGTTCGGGAAAAATATCCGGAACAGTAGACGGAAGAACTGCCGTAAAAGAAAAAATCGGCCTTATGATGACCGGAATAAAAGGAGACAAAAATGAAAAAGAATAAAATCTCCGCTACTCCAAAATCGAAAAAAGAGCCATTTATTCTGATGACAAAGCGTGATACTCTTCCGATTTCCAAAAGAATCCTGATTCGAGTTATCGCAATTCTCATAGCTCTGATTATAAACGCATTTATAACCATTTTCGTTACAAAAGAAAATCCGATCTCAATATATAAATCAATGCTTGTCGGAGCATTCGGAACAGCCGACCGTATCTGGGTAGTACTGCACAGAGTAGCAATTCTGCTTTGCATTTCACTCGCCGTCACACCGGCGTTCCGCATGAGGTTCTGGAATATCGGAGCTGAAGGCCAAACGCTTATAAGCGCTCTCGCGACCGCTGCGGTAATGTTCTTCCTCGGAGGGAAAGTCCCGGAATGGCTGCTGATAATAATCATGTTTGTAACAGCAATACTTGCAGGTATCCTCTGGGGTGTTGTTCCGGCGTTTTTCAAAGCCATCTGGAACACAAATGAAACGCTGTTTACACTGATGATGAACTACGTCGCGATCCAGCTTGTAGAGTACTTCCTGAAGATTGCCGACAAGAGCGGTTCAAATACCGTTGGCCCCGACCTTCTATCACACGGATGGCTCCCTAATCTTTTCGGAAGACAGTATTTCTTAACGGTCATAATCGTTGTTCTGCTGACTGTCGCATTGTACATCTATCTTAACTACAGCAAACACGGATACGAAATTTCCGTTTGCGGAGAAAGTGAAAACACTGCAAGATACGTCGGAATCAACGTAAAGAAAATAATTGTAAGAACCATGGCCTTATCAGGGGCTATATGCGGAATAGCAGGATTTCTGCTTGTTGCCGGAGCATCTCATTCGATTTCATCAAGTCTGGTGGGAGGAAGAGGATTTACGGCTATTATGGTTTCGTGGCTTGCAAAATTCAATCCCGCGACAATGATACTAACTTCTTCCCTGCTCGTAACTTTGGAACGCGGAGCAGGAGAAGTGTCAACTCAATTCGGTTTGAACTCTTCATTCTCGGACATTCTGACCGGAATAATCCTGTTCTTCATAATCGGATGCGAATTCTTTATTAATTACAAGTTAAAATTCAATTTCGCACGGAATAAAAAAGAGGAGGCGGCAAAATGATATCGTTCATAGCACAATTCTTTTCAAGAGCGGTAATGCAAGGAACTCCTCTGCTTTTCGGAGCGACCGGAGAAATAATCACTGAAAAATCGGGAAACCTAAACCTCGGTATACCCGGAATAATGTACATCGGAGCAATTTCCGGTGTAATCGGCGGATTCTTCTATCAGAATTCTGTCGCATTCGTTAATACTTTCGTCGCTATCCTGATCACTCTTCTCTGCTCGCTTGCAGGATCGCTGATCGCTTCGCTTATATACTGTTTCCTCACGGTAACACTCAGAGCTAACCAGAACGTTACAGGTCTTGCGCTGACGACGTTCGGCGTAGGTGTCGGAAACTTCTTCGGCGGGTCTTTGATAAAAATCTCCGGAAGCGACGTTCCGTACCTTGCCCTTACTGACATTGCA
>JAEEGL011497249.1_pt1 | contig 41466 bp, 21 predicted proteins | sample 9134231 | NCBI WGS metagenome assembly JAEEGL01 (sample SAMN16246548, study PRJNA631951) | gut metagenome | biome: gut microbiome; feature: rumen; material: fiber-attached | host: Bos | place: Iran: Karaj | collected 2018-10
GGGTAGGGGTGGCTTCTAACAGTCAAGGAGATTATCTCCACGATGGTAAGGAATGGCACTTACGAGTGAAGGAGATCATCTCCATACCCTATAAGGGATTATCTCTTTCACTCGTAAACCCTATCTCCACGACTCACAGGGCCTATCTCTTTGAAGGAAAGATCCCACCTCGTTCTTGTGTAGTTGTAATCGTCTTATTATCAGTTAATTATAAAGGCGGCCCAAAACTCGCGCCTACACCTCTCATTCCATCGTTTCTGATCTCCATGCGAGTTATGAGGGGGCGTTTGTCAAGATATATCGTGTTTGTCCCTTCGAATATCTCGTCTAATTGTATATGAGAAAAAGAGAATTGTCTGCATCAGACTGACATCATATAACGATTCTCTATCACCAAAAAACGGGGGCGGCCCGATGGATTCTCCTGAAGGAATCCTATCTGCCGCCCCCAACGACCTAAAAAACAAGGTACCTAAACAATTTATTATATTAGAAGTGTAGATTCAGAGTGATGACTGCCTTGTACTCCTTGCCGTCCTTGGTATAGACGAAGGTGGGCTTCATCGTATAGGTCTTGCCGGCCTCCACAGTGCCGGGCTTGAAGCCGACGGGGAAGAGGTAGCTGGTGCCACTATACTCATAATAGAGCTGGCCCTCGCCCCAGGTGGCGGCCATGCCCTCGGCATTGATCCATGGGCCGATAGCGTTCGTGCTGCAGGCGTAGCTGATGGTGCCATCGGGCTGTGTCAGACCGACGGCTACCTTGCCTTCCTCGGGCACGACCTTATCGTCGGCGCGCTGTGCCATGGCTCCGAGAATCTCTGCGGGCTGCAGTCGGAAGGCTTTGGCCATCTGTTCGATGAGACCTTCGCCGAGCAGGTCGATCTCTGCAACCTGATATCCATCGTAGGCCGCATCAAGACCCTTCAGGTCGAAGGTGAGGGCGACATCCTCCGGATTGCCGGCAGGAATCTCGACGAAGCCCTTCACACCCGTGTTCTCGAACTTCACGTTGTAAGGCCACTGCTGGTCGTTGGTCTCGTCGTCGTCCCAACCCTGACGCTGGTAGTCTGTCGGGGTGGCCACGACTACGAGGTAGAGCTTATCGGTGCCGGCCGGCACCTTCATCTCTGCCACAGCATTCTTTCCCTTGGCCATTGTGCCATAGGTGGTCTTGCCGCCGCTGACAGCCACGAAGCCGATACGGTAGGCCGACGAGGTGTTGGACTGCTGGTTGTAAGTGGTCACTGTGCTGATGGCATTACCATCGCCATCGACCACCTTACCGGCATCGCCGCTGACGAGCGCACTGCCTGGGGTTACAGCCTTCAGGTCGGCCATCACCACCGTACCTGCGGCGGGGGTGTTCAGCTCGATGGCATTGAAGCCCGTCGTACCAGGACAGTTATCGTAGGTGGGCTGGAAGCCGCCGTCTTTCGGCAGCATATTGGTTGTGTAGTTTGTCGCATTGGTGTTCTGACCGAGATACTGGTGTACGGCGTCGAAGTCGTAGTTCACGCAACGGGCGGCATAGTCGTAGTACTCATCGTAGAACTTCTCCATGTCGCTGGCACAGAACAGACGGGCGTAGGCTTGGATGGGATCCTCGGGGAAGGTGCTCTCCTGCCAGATGCGTCCGTAGGCCTCGATACCATGCTTCTGTGTCAGGTAGTAGGGCAGCCAGTAAGAGGCATAGCGCATGAACTCGTGGTTGAAGTGACGGTGGTGCGAGCGGAGCCATACCGATACGTTGGCATTCTGTGTGAAGCACTCCTCGGGATAGTCCTGGAACGACTGCCACTGGGCGCACTGCTCCCAGTAGGCGCAGCCGCCGGCACCATTGGCGCCGAAGCCATAGCGGAAACCGCCGTTCATGCCATAGGCCGTCTCCTCGGCCTGACCGTTGAGCAGCTTGTCGCAGCCTGCCTGGTACTGGAACGAATGGCCGATCTCATGGGCGATGGTCGAGCCGGCGGGCTGACAGGTAGAGGGGTTCACCCAGAGGGCACCGATCTGGTTGTCATAGCCTGAGCCGGTGGCGAGCCAGTCTTCTTGATAGAGCAGGTAGATCTGCATCTTGTACTTATCGAGCTGTGACCTGCCCTGACCCACGGTCACCATCTTCAACTTCTCCACGTTGGTGGTATAGAACTGCTCTGCCTTCTGCAGCAGGTCGTCGATATTGACGCGCAGGGCGGCAGGCACATCGCTGCCGTTAGGGTCGTAGCCGAAGCCCGGCTCCCAGAATACGAAGAAGTGCTCACTCTGCTTCATGCGCCAGAATGACCACTTTGCATCGTCGCGCAGCATATGGTCGACACCTTTCTCGAAACCCTCGTTCCATGTGCCCGGGCAGAGGTACTTGTCGAAGTTCTCTACTTGTGAGCGGTCCATGGTGTGGACGGCATCGGGGTTCTGGTTCTGGTGTACGTTGATCACCGAGGTCTTGTCGCCGCAGCGGATCTCTATCTGTGCGTCGCGATAGAACTCGGAGTCGTTCTTCTTCAGACAGAACGGCATCTTTACCTCACCTGCCTTACCTGTGTTCACGGTCAGCGTGAGCCATTCGATCTTGGTGTTGGCGGCTCGGGTGGTCACGTCGCTGACGCTGGCCGTCCAGTCGCTGTTGGCGGTGAACGTGATGGAGCTCTCCACCTCGTCCCACTCGACGGTCTTATTCAGTTCACTCTCCGCAATGGTGATGTTGCCGACGATCACGTCGTCATCATCGGTACAGGCGGAGATGCCGAGAGCGAAGAGCGCAACGAGGGCGCTCTTGCTCATGAGTCTGGATAGATTCTTCATATGATAGTTATTCAAATGTGGCATTAAATACAAACTCTACAAATCTGGTGGCATCACTCTTGCTTGCATAGACAAAGTGTATTTTGGCTTTCGTGCCGGAAGGTACACCGGGGGCACGGCCGATGCCGACGGTCTTGTCATCAGCATGCGTCTCAATGTAATAGAAGTTACCTGCAGCATAGCCGTCGTTACTCCAGCCACAAACCTTATGGTCCACATCAACCCAGAGACCAATACCACCTGCTGTATAGCCGGATGATGTATCCCAATTGCCGTTGTCGTCAGCAAGGTACATGGCAATGTCGTTCTCTGTGTTTGCTATCGTCGCGATGAAGTCTGCCGATGACATACCGAAGCAGGCATTGATGGCATTCTCAATAGACGTGAGGTCAAACTCGTAGCTTGCATAGTCGCCGGCGGGAATGATGATATCCTGAATGATCGTGCCGGGGTCGGTAATAGAGAAGTTGACAGTAAAACGGACATACTGGTCGTAGTCCTTGCCGTTCACAACTGCAAAACCGACGTTGGCCGCCATCGAGAGACCGGCGGCAGACCCTTCGGGCACGTTCAGGACGAGAGCCTTGGCCGCCTTGTCGAGTTCGATGCTGGCCACACCGTCGCTGCCAACGACAGCGCCATTGTTGTTATACCACCAGCCTTCGCCTTTGGTCATGGCACTCATATCCCATATACCGCGAGCTGTGTTGATGCTGTGGAACGCCACCTTGCCCGACTCGATGCCAGCCAGCATGTCATCGACCGTCATCTTCATCTTGGTCTGAATCTGCTCGGCATAGTCCTTCAGATAGATGGTCTTTGGAGTGACATGTCCCTTGCGGAACTCCGCATTCAAGGAAATGGTGGCATTGGCATCGGCACGGAGATAGGGTGCCTCGTCAGGGCCATAGACGTGCTTGCTGACAGCATCCTCTGGGTCGTCGCTACAGGCAGTGAAACCCAAGGCGATGCAAGCCATTGCTATATATAATATGTTCTTTTTCATAACTTTAAACTTTGAATTTTATGATGACTCTTCAATTCTAATTCGCAGCTGTGTAGCCTGGGTTCTGCTTCAGCTTGGGGTTGCCGTCAAGGGCATCCTGTGGGATGGGGAACATGTCGGTATGGCGGTCGGCCTCGGGATCCTTGCAGAACCACGACTTGCCGCAGTACACGTTCATATTCGTGCCCTTGATCATGAAACGGATGATGTCGTCGCGGCGGTGTGCCTCGCACACGAACTCACGAGCCAGCTCGTCGAGCAGTCCGCCCAGTTCGATATCGTCGCCACCTTGGTATTTCTCTACCCAGTGGTCCTCGCCACCGAGCTCACCAGTATTCTCACGGTGACCGTAGTTGTACTTACTGCCTCCCTTTAGTTGGGCTGCCGTCACCTTGGCTTTGGCCGGGTCGGCCTTGAAGTTACGGGCACGCACCTGAGTGACCAGAGCGGCTGCATCGTCCTCAGTCTCACCGTTGTAGCCGCCTAAGCGGAGCAGGCACTCTGCCTTCATCAGCAGGGCGTCGGCATAACGGTAGTAGGGCACGTCGTCATAGCTCGAACCGAAGTCACCGCTCTTGATCTCATACTTCACCAGTCGCCAGCTCTCCATCGGATAGCAGCCAGGGTTGTCAATGCTGTGGAGTTCACGGGTGTAGTCGAGAGGCTCACCGTCAAGCAGGATGGGACTGCCGTCGAGGGCATACTGCGGACCACCGGTCCAACAGTTTTCCAGGCGGGTGTCGCCCTCCTCATAGATGTCGAGGAATTGCGGATAGACGATACCACCGCCTGTTGCCCAACCCGAGAAGTTCCAACGGGCGCGGCCTGCGTTGTGGATCCAGAGGTTGGCCATGAAGTTACCGCTGGCATACTTATTCTCGAACACGATACCAAAGATAATCTCGGGCGAGGTAGAGATATCCTCCATGAAGTTGTCGCTGTAGTTGGGAGCCAAGGCGAACTTACCCGAGTTGATGATGATGTTCAGACAGTCGATACATTTCTGGTAGTAGGAAGGATCCTTGGCCTCGGGGAACCACGCGTCGTGGTTCAGATAAAGCTTGGCCAACTGCATATATGCCGCATATTTGCTGAGCTTACCGAGTGACACGTCCTCGCCACAGTGCTCTGCCACGTCTTTCAACTCACGCTCAATCCATTGATAGGTCACCTCGGGAGCTGCCTGTTCAGGTGTCCAACCGTCGGGATGCACGAAGGTGGTGTCGAGTGGGATATTACGGAACAGGTCGAAAAGGTTGTAGTAGTACATGGCGCGATAGGCGCGTACCTGTGCCTTGATGAGCTCACTGCCAGACACCTGTTCGTTGGCAAGAATCTGGTTGCAGGCGTTGACGCCAGCATAGTTGTTACCCCAGTTCACGGAGAAATGTCCGATACCTGAGTTGAACTCATGTTTGTGCAAGGAGATATAAAGGTCGCCCCAGCCGATACCGATACGGTTGGGAATGCCCCACACGTCGGAGCTTTCGTCCATGATGTCGGCCATACCGAACCATCCCCAGTATACGTCGCGCAGACTGCTATATACGGGGGCGATGGTGGCTTCGAGGTCGGCATCCGTGAACTCATACTTCTCGGAGGCCATACGTGAGTATATCGTCTCGTCCAAATCTGTACATCCGGCGATGGTCAGACCTGCAGCGCCCACCATAGCGGAAACGATGATTTTATTATATATTGCTTTCATAACTATAAACTTTGAACTATAAACTTTGAACTTTATGATTACTTTAGAACGTAACATTAAGACCGAAAGTAAAGGTATGGATGGTCGGATACTTGTCGCGCTGGTCGATACCCGAGGACCGGGGATCCCAGTTGGTGAGTTCCGGATCAAGTCCGTTGTAGGAAGTGATGGTGAACACGTTGTCGGCTGATGCGTAGGCACGGATAGCCTTCACGTATCTGTTTTCCTTCAGCGGGACATTGTAGCCTATGGTGATGTTTGAAAGCTTGAGGAAGTTACCATTGCTCAGGTAGTAGCTGACGAAGGTCTGCTTCTGTGCGGGCTTCAGCACATTCCCGTCGCTGTAGGGAGCCTCGGCGGCGTCCTTCATGCGGTTGTAGGTCACGGCGTTGTTCTGATAGTAGGCGCGGGCCTCGTTCAGGATCTTGAAGCCGAACTGGCCTGTGAACTGCATGTTCAGATCGAAGTCCTTATATTTGAAGGTGTTGCTCCAACCGATGTTCACCTTGGGAATGGCATTGCCCAGGTTCTGGTACCAGGTCTCCTTGTCGGTCAGCATGTTGTCGTTGAACTCAACAACCTCGCCAGTCTGCGGATTCTCAATCATCCAGAGTCCGTTCTCGCTGACGCCAACAGACTTCAGACCGTACCACTGTCCGAGGGGCTTGCCTACTTCCATGATCTGCGTGGAGAGGCTGATAGGCTCACCGAGCCATGCCTCGTAGTGGCGGTTGGCGGTCTCGTAGAGATCGTTGCTCAGACTGATCAGCTTCGTGGCGTTATGGGCGAAGGTGGCTGTGGTCTTCCACTCGAAATCCTTCGTGCGGACGGGGATGGCGTTGACGGCCACCTCGATACCTTGGTTGCGCATCTCACCGACATTGGCCAGTGTCTGACTGTAGAGGTTTGGTGGCACAGGTACATCATACCAGAAGAGCATATCGACGGTTTTCTTGCGATAAACATCGATGGTACCCCAGATACGTTCGCCGAGCACAGCGAAGTCGAGGCCGACATTATACTCGGTACTCTTCTCCCACTTCAGGTCGGGGTTCGGGTTCTGGTCGACCTTCAAGCCTTGCTTCCAGGTGCCGCTGTCGTAGTAATAGGGCGAGCCGAGAGCCCAGGTGGTCAGCGACTGGTAGCGCTGGGTTGGGATGACACCCGTCACACCGTAACCGGCGCGCAGTTTCAGGTTGTCGAGCCACGACTTGGTGCCCTCCATGAACTTCTCGTTGGAGATGGTCCATCCGAGAGAGGCTGACGGGAAGGAACCCCACTTGTGGTTGGCACCGAATTTAGAAGATCCCTCGCGGCGGATGGAGAGCAGCACGTTGTACTTATCGCTGAAGCCGTAGCTGACGCGTCCGAAGAATCCAACGAGTTTGTCGTCTTCCTTATAGCTTCCCATGCCTGCCTTTCCTTCCTTCAGGTACTGACCAACGCCGAGGTTGTTGTACTCGAAGAAGTCGTTCAGGAAGTTGGTGTTGTTGGCATTGAAGCCCTCCACCATGTCGTATTGGTAGCTATAGCCGACGAGTGCCTCGAAACGGTGATCGCCCCATTGGTGCTTATAGGTAGAGGTCAGCTCCAGATTGTCGGTCTTGCTATAGTCGTAGCTATGTGTAGCATAGCCCGTGGTATAGCTGTTCTTCTGACCGTAATGCTTGGAGGTAAAATAACCCTCGTCGTGCGCATTATAGCGCTCGGTGCTGAGCATCAGGTTGGTCTGCCAACCCTTGATGGGCTCGAGGGTGATGTTTCCTGTCAGACGGGTAGTCTCGGTCTTCCACTCTCCCTTTTTCTCTTTCAGGATGCCGACGGGATTGTAGTAGTAGTTGATACCGAAGTTTTCGTAGTAGTCACCATCCTCGCCGTAGATAGGCTCTGTGGGGTTACGCATCAGGGCCTGACGGTAGACCATCTGGCCGGCTGCATCCACGGGACCGTTCTCATGCCAGCGTTTCAGGATATTGAACTGCAACTTCAGTATATCGTTGAACATCCAGTGGGAGAGACCGCCGTTGAAGCGCATCTCCTTGCCATAGGTATTGATGAACACACCCTGTTGGTCGCGGAAGGTGAAGTCGGCATTGTAAGAGGTGCTCTTGTTGCCACCGCTGATGTTCACGTTGTGGTTGTGTGTCAGGGCCGTGCGCGATACGGCATCGAGCCAGTCGGTGTCGTAACCACGATCGGTATAGTTGGTCTTTCCGGCACGGATATCGCTGCCATCCATCATGTCGAGCTTCTTGCCGAAGGATGACAGGGCGAGGTAACCGCTGTAGTTGGCGGTGGTACGTGCCTCACGCTTGCCGGCTTTAGTGGTGATGAGAATCACACCGGCAGCACCACGGGTACCGTAGATGGCGGCAGCGGAAGCGTCTTTCAGCACGTCGATGCTTTCGATATTCTCGGGTGCCACGGTGCTGAGGCTACCCTCCAGACCGTCGACGAGCACGAGCGGGGAGTTGCCGCCTTCGAGTGAGATGATACCGCGCAGACGGATACTGGAGGCAGCATTCGGGTCGCCGGAGCCGTTGGCGATGGTCAGACCGGCCACCTTACCCTTAATCAGATCACCGGCATCGCGGATATTTCCCTGTGCGAAGTCCTCACTCTTCACGCTGGTGATGGCTGAGGTGATGTCGCCCTTACGCTGGGTGCCATAACCGATGACGACCACCTCGTTCAGCAACGCGTTGTCTTCTTGGAGCGTCACGTCGCCGCCAGCCTTGACTTCCTGGGCGACGAAGCCGATGTAGGAGACCACGAGCACGGTATTGCGGCTCGACACGTTAAGAGAGTAGTTGCCGTCGAAGTCGGTGACGGTGGCGTTCTTGGTGCCTTTCTCGGTGACGGTGGCACCGATGATCGGCTCACCTTTTGCGTCCTTGACGACACCCTTCACGGTGACTCCTTGCTGAGTGACCGATCCCGAGCCGAGCTCGCCAGCCCGTGGATCTTCTGCTGCGTAGGCTGTAAGACATGCCCCGCTCAGCATGAGCAAACATAAGAAATGTTTCTTCATACTAATCTGTTTTTTAGGTTTATTGATGTTATTGTTATACATATTTTGCATTATTTGTTCACTTTCCACTCCAGGATGCCACCGGAGTTACCGGGCTGGAGCTTAACGAGGATCTTGAGGCCTGTGGTCTTCACAGGACGGAAGTCGACACTATTATAGCAGTCCTTGGTTACGGTATAGGGACTATGATCGCATACCTCCTGCCACTGACCGTCGACATCCTTGTAGTAGAGTGCCCATGACTCTGGTGTTCGGAAGTTCCCGTCGTAGTGGTCGAAGTCGAGCCAGTAGACCTGTACGTTGGAAACCTCGTACTCCTGGTCGAACTGGTAGGAGATGGCCTCGGTGGTGCCTTGTTTCAACCACCAGTAGTGGTAGGGCTTTGAGGTGTCGCTACTGCGCTTCGGCTCCCATTGATCGTTCACACCGCTGACCCAGTTGTCGGTGGGAGCAGTCTCTGGGGCATCGTTCTGGATGGGGCCGCGGTTTGAGAAGGTCTGTGCTTTTGAGGCGATGGTGGGAAAAGGTGTGGCGACAGCCACGGCCGGTGTGTTGGCCACCCATATCTCCATCTGTTGCGGACCGCGGTTGTTCCATGTAGAGTAGGGGATGGCACGGAACGTCACATCTTTGACCGTACCGTCCTGTTGGAGTTCGTTGGCAGTGCCGTCAAGGACCACCACACCGTTCAGGAGGTCGCGCTCGAAGTGTGCCTGGATGTCGGCAGAGTTAAGGATATATTTATTGAACACCTTGCCGTCGGCCTGATCTGATCCTTCGAGGCAATAGACGATAGGACCGCGTTCCAAGGCCACCTTGTCACGGTCGTCTTCGGCATTGTCGTTGGCTATGATGCGGCGTACCTCCATCGGGAAATTCAGTTCGATGACATCGCCTTTCTTCCAGGAACGGGTGATGGTGATATAATCACGGTTTTCTGGATAGAGGCTTTGGCCGTTAATGCTGACGTTATAGGTCTTGGCTTTATCTAAATATGTGTAAAGAGAATTGTTGGTTGGTGACTGCTTCAGCCAAGAGGGGACACGAAGCTTCATGGCGAACTTACCGCCACCCTTCGTCACCTTGATGCGGATCTTTCCGTCCCAGGGGTAGTCGGTGGTCTGCTCTAATTCTACATGGCCGATCTTCGCCTTGCCTTGGGCATAGAGGTTGACAAAGATGTCCTTGCCTTGGCGCGCATAGATATAACCTGGCACAGAGGCGATGAAACGGGTGATATTACCCGGACAACAGGCGCAGCCGAACCATTTCTGACGCTCGTGCTCTCCGTCGCTCTCTAGTACGTTGTCGTAGAAGAACCTGTCGCCACTGAGCGAGACACCACTCAACACATTATTATATAATGCACGCTCGCAGATATCGATATACTTCGATTCGCCTGTGGCAAGGAACATACGATAGTTCCAGTATACGTTGGCGATAGCGGCGCAGGTCTCACAATAGGCGGTATGGTTGTTGAGCTCGTAGTCGGGACCGAAGCCCTCACCCTGTGGACGTGAACCGATACCACCGGTAATAAAGAGCTTTTTGCTCGACATGTTCTCCCAGATACGTTTCAAAGCCTCGAAATAGGCTTTATCACCAGTGAGGGCGGCCACGTCGGCCACACCACTATACAGATAACCGGCGCGTACGGCGTGTCCAACGATCTCTTGTTGCTGTAGGATTGGCATGTGATCCTGGGAATACTCGTTGGGACGGTGACCGTCGGTGCAACGGCCTGTCTCCTCAACAAAATACTTGGCTCCATCGAGGTATTTCTTGTTGCCTGTCACCTTGTAGAGCTTGCAAAGTGCCATTTCTATGATGGGGTGACCACCGGGACGATGGATCTGTCCCTCGTTCGGACCGAAGGTCTTACATACGAGATCGGCATTCTTGATGGCGATGTTCAGGAAAGTCTTCTTACCTGTAGCGCGGTAGTGGGCCACTGCACTCTCGATAAGATGCCCGCTGTTATAGAGCTCATGTGAGTTGATCTTCTCCCAACGATGAGTACCCCACCAGCCACTCAGGCGCGTACATTTATTAATGACACAGGTAGTCAGGTAACCGTCGGGCTCCTGAGCCTGTGCGATGATGTTGATGACGGAGTCGAGGTAGTGGTCGAGTGCGGCATCGTAGTGAACGGCGAGGGAGTAACTGGCTCCCTCAATCACCTTATAGGGGTCGGTGTCATCGAAAGAGAAGTCGCCCCGATGCTCTCCTTGGATAAGGCCGGCGGCTATGGCGAAGTTGTCGAAGCGTCCGTTCACCTCGCACTCATGGAAGGCGGAAGGGATGCTGACCGTACGGTTGATCTCGATGCGGGGCATCCAGAAGTCGTCGTTGAGGTGTACCTGTGTAAAGGACACCTCCTGAATGGGAGCCACAGACTGCGACTTCCTAGTTGCACTCGCCGTGAGTGCCAGAGCGGTCACACCTATGAACAATAGTGCTCTCTTTTTCATAAACGTCTTTTGTTGGTCTTGGTTATATTATCTGTTTATAGTTTTAAATCATGCCGCAAAATAATAAAAAAAGATGGGAATAGGGTGCCAATATCGTCCAAGAAGATACAAAAATCGTCCAGCTCCGCATCAAAATGACGATTTTAGACGGTTTTACCATTGAGATTAGATGATTCTTTTATTAGGTCTCGAGGAAAGTGGTTATCTTTGCACTCATAAAGGAAAAACAATAGATAAGAAGATGAAAAGACTCATGGCGATCGGGCTGGCTGCGGTGATGGTATTGCCAATGGCAGCAGTGGGGAAACAGTATCAAACGAACGGCTATCCAATTGGTCCGGTACCGTTTACGAATGTAAAGGTTGCTCCTGGCACCTTCTGGGGACAGCGACTTGAGGTTAGTCGTAAGGTGACCATCCCTCTTGCCTTCTCCAAGTGTGAGGAGACGGGACGTTATACGAATTTCTCGAATGCCGCCCGACATCTGAAGAATCCTTCGGAAGTATTTAAAGTGGGTGGACTGGCATTCGATGATACTGATCCTTACAAGACCATCGAGGGCGCCAGTTACATTCTGCAGACGTATCCAGACCGGAAATTGGTGGCTTATATCGACTCTGTGCTTGATATCATCGCCTCTGCCCAAGAGCCCGATGGTTACTTGTATACCTCACGTACGCAGAATCCTCAACAGCCTCATGAGTGGGCCGGTGATAAGCGGTGGAGTATGGAGGAGGATCTGAGTCATGAGTTGTATAATCTCGGTCATATGGTAGAAGGAGCCATCGCTCATTATCAGGCCACTGGCAGTAGGAAGTTCCTCGACATCGCCATCCGCTATGCCGACTGCGTGTGTCGAGAGGTAGGACCGAATCCTGGTCAGGCTTGTGTGGTGCCCGGTCATCAGATTGCTGAGATGGCATTGGCCAAGCTCTATCTGGTGACAGGTGATAAGAAATACCTGGATGAGGCGAAGTTCTTTCTCGACTACCGTGGGAAGACAACAATCGTACATGACTACTCGCAGGCGCATAAGCCTGTCGTTGAGCAGGACGAGGCCGTGGGACATGCTGTACGTGCTGCCTATATGTATGCCGGTATGGCTGATGTGGCAGCACTGACGGGTGATAAAGACTATATCAATGCCATCAATGCCATCTGGGATAATATCGTGTCGAAGAAACTCTATATTACCGGCGGTATCGGTGCGACTTCGAATGGTGAGGCTTTCGGTGCCAACTATGAACTGCCGAACATGAGTGCCTACTGTGAGACTTGTGCCGCCATTGGCAACGTGTATGTGAACTACCGTCTCTTCCTATTGCATGGTGAGTCGAAGTATTACGATGTGCTCGAGCGTACCTTATATAATGGTCTGATCAGTGGTGTCAGCCTCCAAGGCGACGGATTCTTCTATCCGAACCCTCTGGAGTCAATGGGACAGCACCAGCGTCAAGCATGGTTCGGCTGTGCCTGTTGCCCGAGTAATATCTGCCGGTTTATCCCGTCGTTGCCGGGCTATGTCTATGCGGTGAAGGACAGGGATGTCTATGTGAACCTCTTCCTCTCGAATAAAAGTACGCTTGCCGTGGCAGGGAGGAAGGTGACTTTAAGTCAGACGACAGACTATCCGTGGAATGGCGATGTTGCTGTGACGGTCGATCAGAATACCGTCGGATCATTCGCTTTGAAGATCCGCATCCCCGGTTGGGTGCGTAATCAAGTGGTCCCCTCTAATCTTTACCAGTATACAGACGGTAAAAGACTCGGGTATCGTGTGACTGTTAATGGTACGACAGTAGCAGATGCACAACTTACCTCCGATGGTTATTACACCATCAACCGTAAGTGGAAGAAGGGCGACCGTGTACAGATACACTTCGATATGGAACCGCGTACCGTAAGAGCAAACAACAAGGTTGAAGCCGACCGGGGGATGATTGCTGTGGAGCGCGGTCCGTTGGTGTACTGTGCCGAACATCCCGATAATCACTTCGATATCATGGGTGCACTTGTAAACCAGGAACCACAGTTCACTGTTGGAAAGGGTGAGGTTGCCGGAACCACGATCCTGACGCTCACGACCGACGCGCAGTTGCTTAATTTCAATAGACAGGGACGTTTGGAGACAACCGACCAGGCGCTGACACTGATTCCTTATTATGCGTGGTGCCATCGTGGTAGTGGTAAGATGCGTGTGTGGTTGCCGCAGGATCTGAAGGCCACAAACCCGTCATTGCCAGCCACCCTTGCCTCGGAGAGTAAGGTAGGTAGTTCATGTAGTGTACCAGCCATTTCCAGTATTAATGATCGTTTGGTACCGAAGGATGAAAACGACCGTAGTGTACCGTATACTCATTGGTGGCCGAAGAAAGATTGTACCGAATGGCTTAGTTATGAGTTCCCGGAAGAAGCTACTGTGCAGAGCGCTACCGTCTATTGGTATGATGACGGTCCTTGGGGCGGCTGTCGCGTGCCTCAATCATGGCGTATCCTCTATCAGGATGCCCAAGGTGACTGGATACCTGTCGGCGGTGCCGATGGTTATCCTACAGAGAAAGGTTCTGCTTGTACTGTGAATTTCAATCCAGTGAAGACTAAAGCACTGCGACTCGAAGTGACACTGCCGGCAGATAATGCGACAGGTCTCTTCGAGTGGTCAGTGCGATAGGTTAAGGTTTGATATTAAAAGTTGTCGGCATATAGTATTTTGCCATTAACGATGACGGCAAAACTATCGGCAATCGTGTTCTCTGAAGAGACAATCAGTGCAGAGGACGCTTCTACGGAAACGTAGTTCTCAAACTTGACCAGACAACCGTTCTTATAATATTCTATTTCCACAAGCTCAAGATCCTTGTTTGGAAGGATAATGGCTCCGCCATTTCTGAAGTTGTCGACTGTAATGGTCGGCCTACGCGGGGCACGGTGAGGTCGATTACCCGTATCTTGTTTTGGACCTGCAGGATCTGTTGAATCATCATATGGCGGAATATCTGCATAGATGTTCATTGTCATCGCCAATCCAAAGGCGATGGTAAAAAGCTTTTTTAGTTTCATAAATCAATATAGTTTTTAGGGTTTATAATTCTCTGCTGCAAAGATAATCATTTCTTATCTAAAACAAGCAGGTTTTTTTATATCTTCCATGGAGTTGCAGGGGTTATATTATTAAAGGGTTGATGATGAGCTGATTGCGTTATGTGCAACATGTTCTTTTTGCGGAAAATGAGACACCACAGACGGCTTATGATACTTGGGCTTTCTCATTTTTGGACTTGATGCGTGATTTGATGGAGCGGATAGCACTTTTTCCGATGCCAAAAATATACTCGATGTCTTCTTCGCTCTTGCCCATATTCGTTAAGATCAAGTACAACTTGTATCTTGGCGAAAGACTGTGGTATTCGGTTTCCAGTGTAACACCGAAGGGAATGTCGATGAGACTGTAGTAGTCTATCATATTAATATAATCCTGCTTGGTCCAGGTAATGATGCTCTGGCCTTCGCGGACATGCTCGTATAGTTCTTTTCCTTTTTTAAGTGCCTCCGACTGTTTTTCTTGCAGGATATTGATACTTGTCATGAGTTCTCCCTCCTGCTTGGCAGTATTGTCGTCTGCGTCTTGAAGATTCTTGAGTTTACTGCTGTAGGTCTCAATCAGCATTTGTCGCTGAATCATATCTTTTTTATTCTTCAGATATTGATAGCGATGGTAGAAGAGGATGGACAGGATACCGACAATAACCAGAATAAGAAGCGTCATAACCATGTGGATATAATCGGCCTGTTTCTTTTCCTTATAGAGCATGTCGTATCGCATTTGTATCCGACTCAAATCTTGTTTGATAACATTCTCGTCTTGTTCTGTTTTTCTCTTTTTCAATAATAGGTGACATACCTGTTCGTACTGCTTGTCCTCCATGTAGAGTTTGGTGAGTCTGCTGATGATATAGTCGGCGTTTTTGTCGTTACTATATACAATAGCACTGTCCAGCAGATTTTTGGCATTCTGTCGGTTGCCGTTGTTCTTAATCTCAATATCTGCCAATATAGCATAGGCACTGGATTTGTTTCCTAAAGCGATGGCTTTATACAGGTATTTTTTTGCCAATTCTGGATTGTGTGGGGATTGGACCATGCCAATATTGGCGTAAATGCCTGCTATGGTTTCCTTGTCCAGATATTTCTCGTATTGGGGAACCCTTTTAATATAATAGAGGGCGCTGTCGTTCATCCTCTTCTGAAAATAAGCTGTTGCGATATAGTCAATCGCATAGACATACCAGTTGTAGTTTTTCGTTTGGACAGCCTGAGCCATCGCTTTTTTGGCATATAGGAGACCAAGGTCATATAGTCCTGCAGAATAATAAAATGAACTCAACAACTCGGTAATCTTATGCTGTTGCTTTATATCTCCATCTTTTTGAGCCAGTAGCTCGGCCTGCTTCAGGTTTTCAATGGCTATCTCGGTTAAGCCATTCTCAAATTTCAGCGCCCCTCTGTAGAAATATGCCTCAGCCAGTTTGTTCCGATCGTCAGCTTTGCTGAAATAATCGATACTGTATTCGATACCGTCAAAGGACTGCATCTTTTGGTATGATCTATAACGTATGGTGGCCTCATACAGATAGTAGAGAGCTTTCTCTTTGTCACTAAGATTGTCTATATGAAGAAGGTCAAAGCAGGCACTGGCCTCCATGACGGAATCATTTTGCAGATAATAGGCGATATCGTCCAGAATCTTCTGATTCTGGTTCTTGCAGCCGAAAAGAAAAAGGTTAAATAATATGAATATTAATATGCTAGTTTTTCCTCGCATTTGCTCAATTTTTCGGGCAAAGATAATACTTTTGTGCGTGAATCCCAAATAAAAGTGCATATATGAGGGATATTGATGTGTTAAAAAAGCGTAAAAACAACCAATCGCACATCCATAACCGTGTTATGGACATGTGACAGTTTAAGGTTACCTTTAGGTCATTCATGCCAGCCTGTGGCTGGATTTATTCTAGTCTAAGACATTCCGGTGCAGCAGATATCGGAGAGGTCCGATAAGTCTTTCAGCCACACTGAGATCCTCTGTAATAATCTCACCGACACCAGAAAGGTCGCCTGTCTTCTTGATGTGTCTGCCGTATGAGGTAACTGTGCCATCCTTCACCTCGAAGGTTGCGGTATAAGCGTTCTCGTCGGGCATGGTGGCAACAGAAACGACTTTTCCTGTTAGGAAACCGTATTCCAGGTAGGGGTAGCCGTCTAACTGGATATTGATGCGCTGGCCCGGTTTGACTTTTCCGGAGCCTGCCACAGGAATCTTAGCCTTGCCTATGGTCGTGTTCTCTTTGTTGCTGACAACAGAGAAAGCCTTGTCGCCGGCGGTGATGTTCTGATTGGCTTTCCACAGGTTGTTATATGAGACAATACCAGCGATGGGACTCTGGAGAAGATAGACTTGCTTCCATTCCCGGATGGCAGTCCGCGTGCTCTCCCATGCAGACTGTAGGGTTGTCTCTAACTGCCGTTTTTCCTGTTCCTTTTGCATCTTGAGTTCTGAGATGGTATTCCGGATCTGGGCAACTTGTATCTTGGCATTGGCTAGAGAAGAGCGCATCTGTTCCGTCGACATACTACTGCTGAGCAATCCTTGCTCTGTTGACTCCAGATCGGAGGCGGAGGTCAGTCCTTTGTCGTGCAAGCTTTTTTCACGCTGGTAATTCCCTTTGCTTAACGAGTTGATGCGTTGACTATAGTCCACTTGCTTGGATACGGATTCGAGGTAGTCGGCATAGGGGCGTAGCTGAGCTTCTTCTGCGGCAATACGCTGGTCGTAGAGGTTATTGTTCACGAAACTATTGTAGTCTGTGATGGCTCTAGCAAGAGTGGTATATGTGCTTTGGATACTGCCAAGATGTGCGTCGTCAAGACTGATATTGATGCAGCCCCCTTTTTCCCATGATATGGTAGACAAAAGAGAGTCAAGAGTCAGTACATCCCGGGTATTGGCCGGATTCTCTATGACAGCGATCACATCGTTCGTCTTGACCCTTTGGCCATCTGTGACATAGAGCTCCTGCAATCTGCCTGATGCTTTTGCAACAACCCAGACGGGAGGTTCGGTCTTCGTGATGGTCACCGCACACGAGATAGTGTCGGGGTATTTGAAGATAAAGCAGCCGATAAGCAGTATCAACAAAATACCGCCAATCACTGATGAGCCCGCACTCAGCAACGTGTGAGGGGGAGCAGATAGAATATCCTGTACCTCCTCACTCCGGATAATGCTCTCTTTCTTTTCTTTCGGCATATACTTATATATTTAGTTGGTTCTTTACGAGTGTGTAGTAAAGCCCCTTCTTGTCAATTAATGTTTCGTGATTACCTTGCTCACAGATCTTACCGTCTTGTAGTACCACGATGTTATCAGCATCGCGAACGGTGCTCAGACGATGGGCGATGATGATAGCTGTCCTACCTTGTATGAAACGGTTGAGGTTCTCCATGATCTGGTGCTCGTTGTTTGTATCAAGTGAGTTCGTGGCCTCATCCATGAAGATGAACTCCGGATTCTTGTAGACGGCACGGGCAATCAAGATTCGTTGCTTCTGTCCCATGCTCAGTCCGTGTCCCTCGGCTCCGATTTTGGTGTTATAGCCCAATGGTAACTCCTCTATGAAGTCTTTGATATTGGCTGTGGCAGCTGCCTCTCGCATTCTGTCTTCATCGATCCTTTCCTCTCCGGGCGCGATGTTTCGAGCAATGGAGTCGGAGAAAATGAATCCATCCTGCATGACCGAACCGCATTGCTTTCGCCATTCCCGCTTGTCGTAGTTCTCAATGTCGGAGTTGCCGATAATCACCTTACCCTTGTCGGGCTTATAGAACCCAAGGATCATCTTCAACAAAGTGGTCTTACCACTCCCGCTGAGTCCAACGATGGCGGTTGTCTTACCACGAGGGATTGTCAGGTTGATGTCATCGAGCGTCGGCTTCTCATTCAGTTTGTCGTATCTGAATGTTAGGTGCTCAACCTTGATGTCGCTATTGTGAATTTCTGTGATAAGAGTCTTTTCCAAAGGACGCTCATCATCTTTCGAGTAGATATCCTGTAAACGGTCCAAACTTAGTTTTGCATCTTGATACTGACGGGCAAAACCTATCAGTTGGTCGACAGGGCTGTTCAACTGGCCGATGATATACTGGATGGCGAGCATCATACCGAGCGTGATCTCACCTTGTATCACCAGCGCAGCCACAAAGGCTGTGATGATGGCATTTTTGAGTTGATTGATGAGGATACCACCCGACAACTGGTATTGTGAAAGAGCCAGTCCTTTCACTGTAATCTTATAGATCCTTGCTTGAATATGCTCCCATTCCCAGCGTTTCTGTTGCTCGCATGCGTTCAGTTTGATCTCCTGCATTCCGCTGACCAACTGCACCATGCTGCTTTGGTTGGCGGCATTCTGGGTGAACATCTTATGGTCGAGTACTGCTCTCCGTTTCATGAACAGCCATACCCATGCCACATAAAGGGCACTGCCAACAAAGAATATTAAGAATATCATCCAGTTATAGAAAAGGATAACCACTCCAAAGATAATGACATTGACAACCGAGAAGAGGGTTGATAGACTGGTGTTGGTCAGGAACTGCTGGATACGTGTATGGTCATTAATGCGTTGCAGGATATCACCGGTCATCTTTGTGTCGAAGTAAGCAATCGGCAGGCGCATCAGCTTGGCCAGGTAATCGGAAAGCAGAGAGATGTTGACCCTAGTGCCGATATGCAACAGAATCCATCCTCGGATAAACTCGACCGATGTGCTACTGATGACGAGCATCATCTGTGCAATCAGGACAAGGTAGATATAGCTCAGATTCTGGTTTGTGATACCAAAATCGACGATAGATTGCGTGAGAAACGGCAGGAGTAGCTGTATCAGCGACCCCGTGCCGAGTCCGATAAATAGTTGAATAATTAGTTTTTTGTATGGTCGCAGATACTCGAACAGGAACATGAAGCTCCGTCGGTTCTTGTTGATATCGTCTTCATCAGAACGGTTATAGAAATCGGGTGTTGGCTCCAAGCATAAGGCGATGCCCTCGTCTTCCCCGTTATTTCTACTGCTTAACCAGCATCTCTTGAACTCTTCTTCTGTGAATGTAACCTTGCTGCCGGCAGGGTCTGCCACATAAAACAAAGCACCTTGTTTGGTCTTTTCAATCTTGTAAAGCACCACAAAATGGTTCTGATTCCAGTGGATGATACAAGGTAGGGGTACATCCTCTTTCAGTTGAGAGGTTGAAATGCGCAGTCCTATGGTGTGCATTCCGATTTTCTCAGCGGCTTCGCTGATACCAAGCATGGATACGCCTAAGCGTGAGATGAAACAGTTCTCTCGGAGGTATTGTGCAGAGTATTGTTTGCCATAATAGGCAGCGACCATCCGAAGGCTGGTCGGACCGCAGTCCATGGCGTCGTGCTGGATATAGAGTGGGAATTCTTTTTTTCTCATTGTTTAATTAGACATTTCGGGGCTGTCTTGTATAGTGACTCGAAAGACGATACAGGAGGACAGATCACCCGGTAAACGCATTTGTCGCCATCATATCCAATAATTCTTTTCAGTTTTTAGATGGAAACTTATTGCAATCGCACTGCAAACTTAATAAAAATGTATAAGAAAACAAAGAAAAAGCATTGCAAAATGACAGAAAACACATCATGTGCTCTTTACTGACTAATGTGTTGTCAAACAACTGTTCGCGTGCTTCACAACGTTGTTGTGGAGTTTGTGATGGTAAGAATGCCGCGTCTTTTCCCATAATCTCTTTTAATTAAAGCTAATGGCATTGGTTATGATAGCATAACCAACACCATTAGCGGTTAAGGTTTGGTTGTTGTTTCAACGTTTATGGTCTATTAGTCATTCCAAATGACCCCATCCTTTTGAACCTATCGAGAAGACATGTGTTGGATGTGACCTCTTTCAAATGACCGTGCCGATAAATCGGCGACGGTCATTAAATAGTTTTATGTTACCTACTCTTTAAAGCTTTTCGGTTTCTGCTCCTGTTTTCCAGTTAGGTCTGGATATAATCAAGTCGATATATATCTTTGTAAGTACGCTGCAAATTTAGATAAAAAAATAAAGCGAAACAAGTAAATAACGTTGCAAAAGCTGACCAGTGTGGTTTTTCGTGTTTTTAATGCTAATATGCGGTGTAACAGTGAATTGCATGTTATGCAACGGCATTGCAAATTCGTTCTATAGAAAAAACAGAAGATGCCGCGTCATCACGACGCAGCACCTTCAAAATACCAAAACAATGTGTCTAATTACTAACTACTATAAAAAACTAACTTAAATAGTCTTATGCTTTATTCTTTTGACCTCCCTGGTATACACAGGGAGAGACTGATTACATAGAGGGTATTTGTCGCACACCAAAGTCCTTGCGTGATTCATCGTTGATAATATGACTGGCCTTATGGCTATCGAAGTGGGTCGGCCCAATAATGAAATCGGGCACGTTGAAGGACAGGAAGCGTTCACGATAAAAGCGACGCGGATTTCGCTGTGGTAACATGAATGCCTTGCTGACAATCCCTTTGGCATCGATGTGACAGAAATAGGGACGTGTAAAGAGACCGTCGTCGCGACGGGAACTAAACACGATCCAACGTGAATTTGTACTCCAGTTATGGAATGATTCTGTATCTTCTGAGTTTGCCTCTGCCATGGGGCGGCTTTGTCCTGTGGATAGATCGAGTAGATAGAGATCGGCCTCATGATGCCAGATACTGAACTGTCCATAGTCAGCGAGCGTGTAGCAAAGGAAACGTCCATCGTAGGAGGGACGAGGAAAGGATAGCGACTTATGCAGAGCCTCTGCATCGACAATGGTGTCTATACGACTACCAAACTTGCCCGTTGTTGGGTCGAAGTCAATGCGACAGAGATTATAGTGAATCGAGTTAAGTTGATGACTTCCCTCATGGAGCGCCTGTGCCGCACAGAAGAAGAGTGAACGTCCGTCGGACGAGAATACGGGGAAGGTCTCATAGACCGAATCTTGCTTGAGAAGGGGTGAAAGCAACAACTCGTTTTTGTCGACATCATAGACTTGAAGGTCAGAAGCGGTATCAAAGACCTCGATACGGTTGTGGTTGGCACTATGGAATAACTGACTCGTGGCGTTAGTCGAGTATGCTATATAACGGCCCGAGGGATGCCAGTAGGGATATACACAGAAACCGAGCGTCTGATCGGTCTTGGTGTTGTAGGCTGTGATAGGACCGTTGTCCTGTCGTAGCAGTGTGGCTCCATGTGGACCACGGATATGAAGGCTCATATCGGCGGGGTTACCGCGATTGAAGCTATGGCAGTTGACACAGCCCTCGAACTGGGTGTTGTCAATCAGCGGTCGCTCATCGAATGAGGAGAGGTCGCGTTCGTAAATACCCATCTTGCTCCACACCTCGTAGCCTGGTTCAATCAAGCGGTAGCAGATACCATAGTCGATACTATCTGGGCTAACGTAAATAGAAAAAGGATGATAGGTGTGCCAGCCATCAGCATACTTGGCTGACACAGTCACACTGAGCGAGTCGCCACGGTTTTGCCCGAGCAGTGTATGCCAGTCGTCAAGGTCGAAATCAACTGATTCTTCGCCTTGGCTATGCAGATAGTGCCCGTGGTGGTCTGCAATGACGGCATCAATACACAATGCCGTCTCATCTACCATGTTAAAGCAGAGAGGAGCGATATTCACGGGTATGGTGACACCGATATAGTCGGGATATATATGAGGTTGTTCTGCCTCCTGCTTTGCATCGCTGACGGTTTCTGTGCATGCAGCGAACAAAAGAAGGAAGAAAAACGCGAATAGGCAAGAACAAAGTCGGCATGGTTCGAACTTTGTCGAGCGTGAGCGAGTTCGATGTGAAATATCAAATATATATGAAATCTTCTTCATCGCTGTTGGGAAATGATGTGATTATAGTTTTCAAGATCACCCGTCAGCAGATAGTAGGCCAACAGATATTGATAGGCCATGCGATTATCTGTGTTCTTGGAATAGAGGCTCTCCAGCATCTCGGGGGTAACATGGTCACTGAAGTAGAAATCCTCCTCGTAGTTCGACTGACGTAGGCGTCCGTATTCGGGATGTTTGGCTATCGCCTTCTCATTCCCCAAAAGCGAAAGAGTCTCGTTAGCCCATTCGCGATAGAAAAGGGTTTTCTGTAGAGCCATGAGATATTTGCGAGCCACTTCGTAGTTCCCGTTGATGAGGTTGGTTTGAGCCAACCGCTTGTAGCATCGGGCACTTTTCTGGAAGTCGAGAATAGCTTCTTGAGCCTCGAACACCGTTCGCTGAGCGACATTGATCATCCCCAGATGATAGAATGCCTCGGCAGTTGGCATAGGACTTGTCGCATCTGTCTTTACATCGGGCAGAAGACCATGGATGCTGTTCTGGTTATATTCGAACATGTGGTCCAAGAGCATACCATGCATCGCCAGGGCAAGATTCTGTACCGTCACGCCAATCTGGTTGTTAGGTTTCTTGTCGTTGATGGTCTCAAGGATGCGGTTCCATTGCTGGTGACAGGCCATGAAGTCATATTGCATCACCTTTTCTGCTTTGAGATTGCTGTTTCTCCAGACGAGATACCCCATACTGACAGCTACCAGTAAAAAGGAACAAAGCGTTACTATCATGTGACTTGAAGCGTTGGTCCACCGTTGGAATGCACGGACAATAAGCATGAGGAAGAAAACAGATAGGGTGGCAGCCCATAGTAGAACAGGAATCTCTGTCGGGTAGCGATGGTAATGTATGCCGAACCATAATTTAGTGGCAGGTACTGGGAGATAGTTTGACAGAATGACAAGCATGAAAGCCATAAGAATGAATACTCCGTAATACCTTATGGAACGCTTAGGGTGTGGGGCCTGCAGGAGGAAGAATATCACGCAGACAGGGCCCGCCATCCAATAGAGTACAGGAATGGCAGCAAGAAGTAGGATGCGTCGCACCCTACCATTTAACTTTTCGACGCCCCAAGAAGCAAGAAGTGTGAGTAATACAGCCCAAGCTCCCCCCAGCAACGCATTCTCGTCAAGCAGGAAGAGCCAGAGCAGGAACGACGGCACAAAACTCAAACCATAAAGTATCCCCTCGTTCGGCTCAGCCGTCATCCCCGTGTTGCGCATGCTTTCCTGTAGCTCTGGGCTTGTCCGTGAATAGGCCAAGTGGAGCGTCAGGATCTGCACCAGTGACAGCAGAACAGCTATGATAAACGCTCCCACCCAGGCATAAAGGAAGAACTGTGTGCAGAAGCGACCCAGCAGATCGGCTATGCCACCTGGTAGCCTGACGATCTCCCAGATGTAGGTGCTGTCAAAGAGAAACAGCTGATACTGCTCCTGATAATGCAGATGGTGCGGGTAGACCAGCCCGAAGAAAAGGAGGACTGCCACACCGAATAGGAGAGTGTATATAGAGAGGATATACTTCATTTATACTACTGATCAAACACCCGACTGAACTCGTTGACACTGATTTTAACAGGTTCAACCATGAACTCTGGACGGTTATAGCACTTCAGGAGGAATCCATCCTGTTCAGGGTCTTCTTGTGGCAGCATAAAGGCCTTTTCGACCTTCCCGTTGTTGAAATAGGAGAAATAGACGCGGCTGAAGTTTCCATCACCTCGGCGGGTGGAGCACATGATCCAATGTCCGTTGCTCGACCAGGTCGGGTAGCTGTCAGCAAAGCCTTCGCTGTTTAGGTTGGTCATGTTGATTGTTGATGTTGACTGTTTGTCAAGCGGCAAACAAACGATGTCTGCATCACTGTGCCTGATATGAAAACAGCCATAGTGCCCAAGGGCGAACAACAGAAATCGTCCATCAGGGCTGACGCGTGGCAAGGTTGCACTCTTGTTAATTGAGGCGGCATCAAACACCAGTTCCTCTTCGCCGAAACTATGCGATGCCAGATCAAACGAACGGCGGTAGAGGTTGTATTGTACCTTCTCGTAGGTGAATCTAATATCCTTGTCGCGTAAATCCTCTGGAAGAGGAATCGTCTTGCAGTAATATAGGTATTTGCCGTCTGGTGACCAAGAAGGATACACCTCAAGAAGTGTTGAGTCATTGCTGATAATGCTCACAGAATCGGTTGTCACATCGTAGAGAATCAGGTCGCTGGCAAGGTCGAATACCTCAATCTTGTTGGGATTTGCTGTATGGAAAGCCTGTCGTGTTTTGCAAGCTGCAAAAGCTACCAACTTAGCAGTAGGATGCCAAGCAGGATAGGCACCTCCTGAGATGGTATAATCGCGCCTTAAATCAACTTTCGAAACCTTACCGTCATCCACGATAACAGTACCACCATTAGAGAGACGCACGTGAAAGAGCATGTTGTCAGTCTTGTAATTTTGATAGCTGTGGCAGTTGATACACTGGCCTTTTTCCCTATCAATACTGGTAATCTCGTTGTTAAAGATCTGAGTCTCTTCGAACGAAGTGAGGTTACGCTGGGCGATTTCCATAAAACTCCAGGCCACATACGATGGTTCGATAAGACGATAAGACAGATATTCATCGATGGGATCCTTGGCGACATGAATTTCGAACGGACTGAACGATAGCCATTCGTTCTTTTTCTGTCCCCAAACCTCTACTTTTATGCTCTTACCCTTTGAGGCTTGAAGCATATCGTGCCATTCCGACTCGGGAATCTGTACCTTCACGCCACTGCCATAGGTCTGTTGCTGGCCATCGGGAGTAGTAAGACGTGCGATACATGCTTCGTACTCGCCAGCCGGGAGCATGAAGTTGAGTGGCGCAATATTGCATGGCACGGTGACATCGCAGTAATCGGGGAATATGGCTGGCTGGCACTTGACCTCTTTGGATGAGGAAGGTACTGCAGGGTGATTCACACACGATGATAAGAGTAGTACAGCAACAGCCAGAAACTGAAGATAAGAGTGAATATATCTTTTCATGATTTTCTTGGGTTTAATTACGTTTCCATTCCAGATAAACATATTAGTAAATCTTTCTTCCGAAGATGTTATACCACCAGTAGGTATCTCCCCATTCTTCGCGCATCATTTCTCCAGCCTCTTCAAATTTCATGCCAGGCTTTGCAAGTTTTTCTAAGGATCCCCAGAACTGTTTGTAGTGGTCGTATATAGATTGCTCTACAGGAAGTATCATGCGTTTTTCTTCAGGTGATTTGTCCATATACATGATATAAGCTTCTTGTGCATGTAAAGGGAATTTCTCATTCATGTGTAGCTTTACATAGTTGCGCATTGATGCCCAAAAGCGACGAGAGTCGCAGCGTAACATGGCATAGAGTAATGCTTGTTCTGAAGCCACTTTACTATCGGATTCGTACCATAGACTGATACCATTGACAATATAGCTATCGCTGTTCTCAACACCAGTAAGTTCATCAGGATAGCATTTTTGCAGTTCCTTTATCTTTTCAGTGACCGGAACTGGTTGCCAGTTGCTGTAAAACGGGTGATGATGCAATAGGGTAGTATAACGTTCTACTAGTTTCTGATCTCCGGTGGCCAGAGCACATCGGGAGAGCATTTTCAGGTAGAAAGGTGAAAAGCCTGCCTGTATGGCATTTTCAAAACTCAGACGGATGGCTTCATTCATCATGCCGTAGTTGTAATAGACTAGAGGCGAGGCGATGTCCAGAAGGCTGACGTGGAGCGAATCAGGGTTGGTGATATTCTCACCATCATTGCCTAATTTGAATGAACGGTCGAGTAAGCCGCCCTCGTTCATCAGGGCAATATTCTTGAGAAAGACCATCGTGCGGGTTGGCTTCTTGGTCTCTTCTGCCATGCGAAGAACCTCCTTCCAGTTGTCACCGGAAGCATAGCGCACCATGCGCATTTCATCAATATAGTTCCGATCATGGAACATGAGTGACGAAGTAAAGATGATGCCAGCAACAGCACACAACACAGGCGTGAGCTTCTTAGCCAAGAGGCGGCCACACAGCGGTATAAGTATAGAGATAGCGCCAAGTGCCCAGAATGGGATTGAGAGTCGCGCGCTACTGTCGAGTGGCGTTACGAAGCGAGGCATGCCTGCCAGCATGACATTGTCGAACTTGAGATTGGAATAGAACTGTGTGTGCCAAATGCTGGCGGTAAAGACAAGTAATACGATGCCAACCAACTCACGCCAGGTGGGTTTTTCGCTAAGCGCTAAACATAGTATGAATAGCAGGGCAAACCATCCAAGCACAGGATAGATGCAGAAAGCTAGCAGATACCAGACAATATGCCATTTACGTGGGGTACTGCGTGCTGCCCACAAGAACAGCAACATGATCAGATAACCTATCGACTGTGAGAACCAATAGCCCCTGATAGGGAGGATATAAATCCAATAGCCTAAATCGACAATTGACGTGAGCAGACAGGCTACAGGCAAGAGCATCAGCGCGGAGGCGCTTCCCTGTAACCGGAAAGCCTTGGCTCCCACATAGAAAATGAGCGTCCAAACAGCAACTAGCACACCAGCACCCAAGGCAGGATGGCAGAATAGTTGTGTAAACCATGCTCCCACATACTGTATCAGTCCAAAGGGCTTTTGCATGAGCGTGTGGAAGAAAGGGGTGCCGAAAAGGAATTCGGAACGGTCGTGTACCGTATAGAATACCTCTTGATTGATGTATAATATATATACAACAAATGAAATGAAAGCCAATAGACTTACATAGAGGATGGCACTAGATACATTGTTTTTTTTCATCATCTTTTTTGCTATAAAAGGCTGACTCAATTAAATGAGTCAGCCTATTATTAATTATACCACTTAGGAATGATTATTCCTCATAGTAAACTGAATTGATGGTACATGAACCAGAAACGATCATGAACTGAAGGTCTCTAGCTTCGCCACCGTTACCCTTAGCACAATGCTTTGCAATCTCTTCGGTGATAGGAATCTCCAGCAAACCATTGGGAACTGGCATCGGGTGATCGTTGGTGTCATAATAGAAAGCACTCCACCAACCATTCATAATCTTCATTGTACAATCGTCACTAGCATCTGAGACATCCATGATAAGTGTCTTGAAGCCCCAATACACATCATCAGAAAGATATGGGAAATGCTGACCCTCGCCATCACTGAAACGCATAGCAGATGCATCCCAAGAACCAGGGCTGAATGGTTTCTGCTCTTCATTGGCAGGATCACCATAGATGTAGAACTTCTGGAGCGGATCAGTGATCTCATCACATGTTACAGGGAAATCAGCTGTAAGCTCGGTGCCATCAGGGCAAAGAGCAAAAAGCTTGACGGTATATGAACCCAACTTCATCTTCTTAGAAGCAAAGTTACTGGTATAATCTTTTCCACCAATATTCCACTTTGCATTGACTGGCGCTGAGGTCCAGCAAGAAATTACATTGCCGTTCTTGCCACTAGCAGCCTTGTCAACAGTGACACTGGTCTTTGCCAGAAGCTCGTCAACAGTGATGTGACCGCCATTGCTGATATCTTCCTGGACAGGATCGCAGGCTACAAGTGCACATACTGCGGCAAAAAGCATAAATATCTTTTTCATATTGATTACTTATTTAAAACATTAATAAAGTACTTTATATTGAGTCTTAGGATCAGAAGCATCCCAACCAGGATTCTGAGTAAGCTTACCATCCATGAGGGTAATCTGCTTCTGAGGCTTTGCAACGAAACCGTTGGTCGCAATGTAACGCTCTGCCCAAGAGCAGGTCATGTGCTCCATGGTGCGCTTGTTACCCTTCTGCCCAAGGCAGACAATCTGCTTACCCTTCTGAGCCTGCAGAGCCTTAGGAGCGTATGAACTCTCGGTAGGATTGTTACCAGTCCAACGACGCATATCGTTGAAGCGGATACCCTCGAAAGCGAATTCCCAACGACGCTCGTCCTGAACAGCCTTCAGTGAATAAGTCGTCTCAGGTACACCGGCACGCTTCTGAACCTGGTTCATATATTGAGCATCACCAGTGAGCTCGGTCAGCATCAGAAGAACGTCAGAATAGCGCATCAGGTAGAAGTCCTCGAAGTGGTCACCCTGCATCTTGTTGGCGAGTGAACTGCTGTTATAACCTGGACACTTCGACCACCATGTATCGTTGTTTGCCTCGCAAGCGTCAAGATTGACCTCGGCGTACTTCTTAACTGAATAGCCAGACTCCTCACAGTCATCCTTCTCATAGGTGTATCCTACAAGTTCATTTTCCAAGTCAATCAGAGATGCCTTCTTGCGGAGATCCTCGTAATTGCCAGCTTTCTCAGCTGCAGTCCAGTCGTCCCAGATATTACATGAAGGAGTACCCTGGCCCCAACCTTGGTTGAATGGATAAGTCAGATTACGGTCACCATTCTGGTTGCTGGCACCATTGCGCAGTCCCCAGAATACTGAGATGTAGTTTGAATACATACGCTGAGCGTTATATGCACCACCGATATCCCAGCTAGAGGCATTCATAAACTGGATCTGGAAGATTTCCTCGGTGTTGCCGTTACCCATACCAGGCATATCGAAGCAGTTCTCACGCTTCATATCCTTGATGAACGCATAAGCATGGCCTTCACCGTCCTGAGCCTCATCCCAGAGCAGACTGTTAGAGTACTGCCAGAGTGAACGGAAGTCCTCACAGAGTTTGTAACCACCATTGGCAACAACGTCCTTCAGGTAGTTGACAACGTCGGCCTGAGAAAGAGAAGCTGCGGTGCAACCCTCCTGTTCTACAAGACTGATAGCAGGAGCAGAGCCAGAAGCCAGTTCGCTGACATTCTTATAGAAACCTGCCCAGAACATATAGGCACGAGCAATGAAAGACTCGGCCACGAATTTGTTGGCATGACCAGAACTCTTCTCTGTGCTCATCAAGTTCATACCAGAAACCATGTCTGAAAGAATCTGTGGGTAGATGACCTCCTCGGCACTTACCTCTTGCTCCATCTCCTCAGTAACAGTAGTAGAGATAATCAGGGGGACATCACCAAACAACTGGGTGAGCCAGAGGTTATAGAGACCGCGCATGAAGTATGCTTCGCCGAGAAGTTGATTACGTCGAGTCTTCTCATTCTCTTTCCAGGGCACGTTGTCAATGGTCTCAATTGTGTTGTTGGCACGTTGAATACCACCATAAAGAAGTTTGAAAGGCTCTTCATACTGATCGACGCTCATCTCTACAAGATGATGGAGCGACTTTACCTTGTTGTCCTGCAGACCACCGCTACCGAAGCAGTTGTCTGACATCACCTCCCACCAGAAGAAAGGATTCTGGTTATCAGAGTCGCCGCCACCCATTACATTCATAATACTATAGGTCGCTGCATTCAAGGCCTCAACATCTGCAGGCTTACCAGGGAAGGTCGCCTGAGTCATCTCTGTCACACGTGGATCTGTGTCCAGCATGTCGTTACAAGATGTAAACACAGTTGCTGACAAAACAGCTAACGATGATAAAATATATTTCTTCATAACTTGTTGTCGAATTAGAATTTAATACTTGCACCAACCAAGAAAGTACGAGCTGGTGGGTATAGACCGAGGTCAATACCAGATGCCCAGTCTGATACATAAGCCGCATTACCAGATGAACCTACTTCTGGGTCAAGACCGGTGTAACCGGTGAATGTGTAGAGGTTCTGAGCCTGGACGTAGAATCGGAGCTGCTGGAACGGACAAGACTTCCAGATGTTCTTGAAGTCGTAACCGAATGTTACAGTCTTGATCTTGAAGTAGTCGGCATCCTCCATGTAACGGATAGAGTTCCAGATAGTGTTCGAGTGACCATTACCGGAAATACGCGGCAGGAAGTTTGATGTGCCCTCACCATGCCAACGATTCAGAATGGTTGTATCGTAGTTCTGGTCGGGGTCATCACCGTATGAACGGTAAGAACGCATGATCTGCATGCCAAATGCACCGGCACCGTTTACAGAGAAATCAAAGCCCTTGTAGCTCAGACCGAGGTTGACACCAAGAAGGAAATTTGGGTTAGGATCACCAATCTCATGACGGTCACAAATGTCACCTTCTGCATAGGTAATCTTGCCATCACCATTCCAGTCGTCCCAGATGCAATCACCAGGCTGTGCACCATCCCATGTCGGTTTGTCAAGTCCTGGATAACGCTGAAGTGACTCTGCGTTAGCGGCATCAATCTGCTCTTGATTCTGCCAGATACCGCTGTATGACATACCGTAGAAGTAACCCATGGGGTGACCTACCTCCACACGGGAGATAAACTCTGTTCCCTGAGAGAGCACATTGGCAGGACCATTGAAATATCCGACATTATTACTAACCTTGGTTACCTCGTTCTTGTTGTATGCAAGGTTTACACCGACATTATAGCTGAAATCTTTGCCGAGCCTGTCATTCCAAGAGAGTGCGAGCTCAACACCAGTATTCTCAATTTGACCACCATTGATGGCTGCAGGAGGAGTTCCTAAGACGTACTTTCCAGTAGGTGTGACAAGCCAGTCCTTTGTCGACTTCTTATACCAGTCGAAGTTTACACCCAGACGGTTGTTGAGGAAGCGGGCATCGAAACCGAAGTCGAGCTGCTCAGAAGTCTCCCAAGTGAGGTTAGGATTGGGGGAGATGTTTGCATAAGCACCGACATTTGGTGTGCCGGCAACAGAAGAAGCCATGTCATTAGCGAATTTGTAACCACTATCGTTTGCTTTGCCAGACAAGGCAATTGTTGCAAGATGCATGTACTTGCCGACGCGGTTGTTACCATTCTGACCCCAAGATGCGCGGATTTTCAAGAAGTCTATCCAGCTCTTGGTACCCTCCATGAATTTCTCATTGGAAATTACCCAACCTGCAGATACAGACGGGAAGATACCCCAGCGCTTACCATCATTAAAGATACTTGAGCCATCATAACGCAAGGTCGCGGTGGCCATATAGGTCTCGTTGTAGTCCCAAGTAGCACGTCCGAACCAAGAAGCGAGATACTCTTCATCATCAGGTTTGCCAATCAGAGAAGAAGTAGGAGCACCACTGTCAAGTTTGATGTTGCTCAGCCATGCAGAATCCCAACCTCTCAGCGTTGCGAGCTGCTTGCCGTATTCCACCTGATTAGATCCCTCAATCCTGTTACTCCAAGCAGTGCTCTCGAAACTCTGACCTGCCATCACGCTGATCTTATGTCCATTCAGAATGGGGAGATCGTAAGTCAGAGTGTTTTCAATGGAGAAATGGCTGTTCATCCAACTGCTCTGGTTGACATTATAAGTGTTAACGATAGCAGAACCCTCTGCCGGAGCGCGTGGTATACCAAAGCCACGGTATGCGCCAGCTCCCCAGTTGTAGTTGAACTGAGAACGGAATCTCAGACCCTTGATAGGCTGAATGGTGATGAAAGCTGTGGCGCTGGCATTGAGGTTACGGCTCTCTGACATAGAGTTGAATCCACCCTTAGAGAGGTTCTCCCAGGGGTTGTTGAACATAGAAGGATTCCAACCTTGGCCATAAGAGGGGGTGCCGTCAGGGTTCTGATAAGCATAGATGTCACCGTTGTCAGCAAACTGCGGCATAAGTGGAGAAGTCTGAAGCAGGCTGTGGATATAGCTCCAATACATGCCATCTTCTGCCAAGGAATGATCCTTGGTGTAGCCGATAGAGATGTTCTCACCAATGGTGATGGCATCAAAATCCTTGGCCTTCAGAAGCACGTGGTCGCTATTGATACGGATGGTGTGGCGGTTGTAGTAAGAGGCTTTGTCGGCACCCATGATACCGTCATTACCAGTATAGGTGTAAGACATAGCGAACTTAGAACGATCTGTACCACCGGTCAAAGTTACAGAATGATTCTGCTGAATGGCATTCTTGTTGGTGAATACATCCCACCAGTCGGTGCCTTCCCAACCGCCCTTAACCTTGTCGAGAATTGCCTGTGGCACATAATCTGCCCAATTAAGTTTGGCACCTGACACATTGAAGTTGTACTCGTCATAGATGGTCATGTACTGCTGAGCATTGAGAAGCTGTGGGCGTTTGTAGACATTAGACCAACCCATAGCACCATTGTAGGTGAGCTCCACCTTACCGGCTTTACCTTGCTTAGTTGTCACAAGGATCACACCGTTAGCGGCACGAGAACCGTAGATGGCTGCCGATGCAGCATCCTTCAGAACGTCGATGCTCTCAATGTCATTCGGGTTAATACCGTCAAGGTTACCTCCTGCGACACCATCAATCACGTAAAGAGGTTTTGAATCACCATTGGTACCGATACCACGGATGTAAACCTTGTAGCCCTTACCAGGCTGGGTAGATGACTGAGTGATCTGCACACCAGGTGTGCTTGACTGCATAGCCTCGAGTGCGTTGGTGGTGTTCAGTTTGGCGATGTCTTCACCTTTGACCTGAACGGTAGCACCAGTCACCAGCTTTTTCTTCATTGTACCGTAACCTACGACAACCACTTCATCAAGCAGAGCATTGTCGTCCTTCAGTGTGATCTGGAAGTTGTCCTGATTGCCAACTTTGATCTCCTGAGTCTCGTAACCGACGTACGAAATGACGATCGTAGCGCCAGGCGTTACACTGAGAGTAAAGTTTCCGTCGAAATCGGTAATCACACCGTTTCCGGTCTTACCTTTTTCAACTACGCTAGCTCCGATAACGGGGCCCTGAGCGTCGACTACAGTACCTGTAATCTTCTTCGTTGCCTGCTGAATCTCCTGAGGAGCTCCTGCGGCGTAGGCATTCGAAGAGTAACCAAGACCAAACATAGCCATGGCACTCATCAGCAGCGCTGTCTTTCTAAATTTTCGATTCATACTTAAGTATTTTCAATATGTTAAATTGGTTTGTAATGAATACAAATAGGTTTTAAGTGGAAGCAATAGCTTCCTGGTAATATACATGCCTACTCGGCGGACGTTCTTCTCGGCGTTATAAACGGCCAGAATAGTGAATTCCCGTTGAGATCGGTGATGGGACCATAGTCGGAGCCCTGCATTCTAGTGATTTGAAATTCCACATAATTAATTAATTAGTTAGGTAATTGTTATGATAATATAGATTGGAATACTAGTTTCTTGCGTCAAACCCGTCACGGTGCCCGCTAAGCGAATGCAAATATATTATAAAATTAACACTGTGACTTTGTAATTTGTAACGCGGACTTTGCAGATGTCATGTTAAGGGGCAAAATGTTACACCAGGCAAAGTTTCTGCTACATATACGGGTAATAATCCCTTCTTGGATGTGATGTATGGTAGGAGGTTTCTTGTGCTATATTATAAATAAGGTGTAAAAGGGTCTTTTTGCTTGTTTCTTTTTCTGGGATTTGTTACATGATATTTCATGGGCGAAATAGACTTTAATGTTAATTGGCTTGTTTTAGTATGTGATAGTCTGCCAAGAGTGTAAATAGGTTTAAATATTCTCTGTTTTCAAGACTTATCCCCAAAAAATAGGCCGTCGTCGTGAAAAAAAAGGGGAAAAAGTTCATGTTACCAGATGTAAAAAACATGCAACACTTTACAAATGAAAGTTAAATAAATAGGGCTACCTTTGCAAGCAACCTGAAACGAATAAAACGAGAGATAGTATTATCTTATTAACAACAATCAATTATCTAATTAACTATTATGTGGAAATTTAAATCACTACAAAAGCCGTTAGTGTTTCTGTTCCTGCTCTGTTTGTTCCCTCTGGGAGCTATGGCTCAGAGTATCATTAAGGGAACGGTAAATGATGAAACAGGTGAGCCGATTATTGGTGCCAGTGTGAGAGTACAGGGAACCAAGGTTGGCGGTATCACAGATCTTGATGGTAAATTCAGCATTCAAGCTGACAAGAATGCTACACTGGTCGTCTCTTACATCGGTTACACCACCGAGACAGTGAAGTTAGCTGGTCGTAACAACATTACAGTAACACTTAAAGTAGATGCTCAGACGTTGAACGACATCGTGGTTATTGGTTATGGTGTTCAGAGAAAGAGCGATTTGACCGGTTCTGTAGGCTCTGTTAAGAGCGATGACCTTAAGAACTTATCAACCAACGATGCCGCTGCTGCTTTGCAGGGTAAGGTCGCTGGTGTGAACGTCATCACAAACGGTTCTCCTGGAAGTGGCGCTGATATCCGCATCCGTGGTATATCGTCTAATTCTGGGGCTCTTAGCCCATTGTATATCGTTGACGGTCTTAAGGTTAACAGCATCCAGTATCTGGATCCTCAGATGATCGAGTCTATCGAAGTCCTGAAAGATGGTGCTTCTGCAGCTATCTATGGAGCCGAGGCAGGTAATGGTGTCGTTCTCGTTACCACCAAGAAAGGTGAAGAGGGCAAGGTGTCTGTCAACTATACTGCCAGAGCAACCTTGCAGAATTTTACCCGTCGTCCTTTGATGGGTCGTGACGATTTCCTTAAATATATGACCTATGAATATGGTGAGGCTGATGTTGCTGGCAAACTTAAGGACAATGACTATAGTCATCCTTTGTATCCTGGCGGTGTCATCGATCAGGACTGGATCGACGCTTATATCGAGCCCACATGGAGCACGCAGCATACGGTGAGCATTTCTGGTGGTAACACTAAGGGACATTTCTTTACCGCTCTTAATCTCATCCATCAGAATGGTATCGTAAGAGGTGACAGAGATGTCTATAAACGTATTACCGCTCAAGTTAATGCCGACTATAATGTTTACAAGTGGTTGCAGGTAGGTTCTAATAATACCATCGAAAAATGGGACACCAAGAGCGTTTCGCAGCGTTCGTATGGTTCTTCGTTCGAACAGATGATGCAGATGGATCCTCTGACCCCAGTCTATTGGACAGAGATTTCTCAGATGCCAAAGGATTTTAGAGAACAATACGACGCTTATTTGAACGGGACTTCTAGTCAGAGACTCTTCCGTGATGAGACGGGTTGGTTCGCTAATACCAAGTACTCCGATATGGAGGGCAGTCCCTTCGCTAAGCGCGACGCGACCGATGGTACCAATGGTGGTTTCAATGTCCATGGAATATTCTTTGCTAATTTGATGCCTCTTAAGGGATTGACTATTACGTCACGTTTCGGCTATCGCCTTAATTTTAGCAATGAGCATACTTATAGCACACCTTATTATGTGGGTGATCGCGGTAATCAGACAACTTATTCTATAGCTGCCAATACCAGTACAGGTTGGTACTACCAGTGGGAGAATTTTGCGAACTACATCAAGAAGATTGGTAAGCATGACTTTACGGCGATGGTAGGTATGGCTTATCATGAAAGACATTCTGATGACTCGAGAATCAGTGCTTCTGGTACAGACATTCTCTCGTCATACGAGCCCAACTTCCGGTATATTAGTAATGTGAAAAAAGATATTCCAAAGACTACCAGCAATAGCCCTAGTGTGCACGCTAACATGGCTTATTATGGTCGTCTGACTTATAACTACGACAACCGCTACCTCTTCCAGGCAAATTACCGTGCCGATGCTTTTGATACGTCTAAACTTCGCGGAAAGAACCGTTGGGGCTATTTCCCCTCATTCTCTGCAGGTTGGACTATCAGCAACGAGAAGTTCTTCAAGAATAATGTCTCTACCGATGCCGTTTCCTTCTTGAAGCTCCGTGCTTCTTGGGGTCGTAATGGAAATATCGCTGTGCTGGATAATTATCCTTATACTGCTGCAATTGCCAAAGGTAACAGCTATTACCAGTATCATGTGGATCAGACCGGTTCTGCATATGGATCTTCTCCCGATAAATTGGCTAACCCTGACCTGAAATGGGAGGTGTCAGAGCAGACCGACCTGGGTATCGATGCTCGTTTCCTGAAAAACAGACTGTCTCTTGCTGCCGTATTCTATAACAAGCGTACCAGAGATCAGCTTCATGATGTGAATATTGCTCCTGAGTTGGGATTTGCAACAGTAAAGGCTAACCGTGGTGAAGTGCTGAACAGAGGTATCGAGCTCGAACTTGGTTGGAAGGACCGCATCGGTGATTTCAGTTACTCTGTCAATGCCAACCTTACAACGATTCACAACGATGTACTCTCCATGGATGGTGGAATTCCTGAATATAAAAAGGATGCTAGCTCAACCAACTATGATATTCAGACGGTCTTCGAGGAAGGTCACACCGTTTGGCACCTCTATGGTTTTATCTATGAGGGTGTTGATGAAAACGGAGAAGCCAAAATCAAGAATTTAGCGGGTGATGAAAATATCGGAACCGAAGATATGACAGATATCGGCCGGACGATTCCTTCCTTCATCTATGGTCTGAACATAAATATGGCTTGGAAAGGATTTGACTTCATGCTCAATGGTTATGGCCAGGGCGGTAACAAGATTGTTCCTGTACTCCATCGTGCTGGTTATAAGAATGGTCTGAAATACTATCTTGACAATGCCAGAACACCGGAAAATCCAGGCGGTTCTCTCCCGCATCCAGCGAAAATCCTCGGACCAGATAACGATTTCTGGTCTTCAACCGGTAATGTATTCAAGGGAGACTACTTCCGTATCAAGCAGCTGCAGTTAGGTTATACGATTCCTTCAAAGATTACCAGAAAGGCGATGATCAATGCACTCCGTGTTTATGTGTCGCTCGACGACTTCTTCACCATCACCAGCTATCCTGGTCTGGATCCTGAGACGGCTTCGTCAGCTACAGCAATAGCTCCTTCTGCAGTCGGTCTCGACTGGGGTTCATATCCCACCATGAAGAAGATGATTCTGGGTGTAAATGTGACATTCTAATTTAATGCAAAACAAAATGAAAAAGATAATAATCCCCACACTGTTCGTGTTCGCACTGGGCTTGGTCTCCTGCGAAGATAAACTTGATATTGCTCAGAAGGGTACTGTCAGTACCCTGAACTACTATGCCTCTAATGCAGATGCGGAGGAGTGCCTTAATGCCATGTATGCCAGTTTTGTTGAAAGAGTGGCAGGAAGTGAAGGTATCGACAACCCGGAGCAGGTTATTCTAAACTATGCAGCCGACGATATTCTGGCGGCTGGTGGTCATATAGAAGATCATGGCGCTTTCCGTGTATTCGACGAGTTCACTTATGATGAGGCAAACGCAACTTTGAAGGAGTGCTATACTCGTTATGTCACGGCGATCTATTACGCCAACCTCGTTATATCGAATTTCACCAACGAGAACCATGATGGTGTAGAACCTAAGTTCACTAGTGATTATACGAAGCAATGTGTGGCTGAGGCTCGTGTCATGCGGGCCTACCTCCACATGATGATGGCCATCCTGTGGAATTGTCCTGCTATCCTTGACCATCTGTTGCAGCCCGATGAACTGCCCCTGCAAGCTGGAAGCCAGGAGCAAGTGCTTGATTGGGTTGTCAAAGAGTGCGAGACGGCTATTAGCTCTGGTTTCCTGCCCAAGCGTCATGGTACTGAAGATAAGGATGCTACAGCCCGTATGAGTGTTGGCTTTGCACAGTTCGTAGCCGGTAAGGCTGCTATGTTCGCCAACGATCCCGCTACCGCTCGCAAGTATCTGGGTGACCTCATCAAGTCTGGTGACTACAAACTCGTTCCTACCGATGAGTATTGGACTAACTTCCATGTAGCCGGTGACGGTAACAGCGAGAAGATCTTCGAGCCCAACTTCATCTATGATAACTCTGCGGATTTCTGGGGTAATACATGGCGTAGCCGTTGGATGGTGGCTAATGTATTCTGCTGGCGTACAGATGCTCTGGCTTCTATGCCTGATGCTTGTTCGGCTGCAGGTTGGAATGGCGGTGCTATTCAGGAGGATTTCGCCAAGAAGTTCGTCGAGCATGACGGCAATTCGCCTCGTCGCCGCGCCTGCTTCCTGACCGAGGATGAGTGGCTCTATGAGATGGAGTGGAGCGGTTCAGATCTTAATGATGGTACACTTGCCCAGAAGAAAGCGGATCCTAAACGTGGTATCAGTTCTGCTACGGGTCTCTATAGTCATGGTCCTTATTTTGAGTGGAAGCATATGTCATACAAAGTTCCACCAAGAATCCTGACTGGTGGTAAGGAGTATCCGAGAGACAGCGAGCCAGAGATTATGGGTGGTGCCTCGAACACGAAGAACTTCAATGTGGCCCGTTATGCTGAGGCTCTTCTGCTCTATGCAGAGGCTTGTATCGGTGCCGACGAGGCTGAGGGTTTGAAGGCTCTCAACGAGGTACAGGCTCGTTCAGGTTCTGGTAAGATCAGCTCTTCGCTCACCTTCGAGAATGTCATGGAAGAGAAGCAGTATGAGATGTGGTTTGAGAACTGCCGTTTCCCCGACCTCATTCGTTGGGCTAAGCAGGGCAAGGTTAACCTTGATGATATCTTCAACAAGAGATATGGTGGCATCCATAAGCATGTACCTACTGTTTACGACGAGTTCTTTACCGAAGGTAAGAGCGAGCACAAGTTGTATACTAAGTATTCCGAGGCCCATTTTCAGCCTTTCACAGAAAAGAACATGTATCTGCCGCTTCCACGCGACTGCCGTCTGGCCAATGGCATGAAGAATGTTCTTGGTTGGGAGAGCTTGAATGGTGCAGCCGAGTAACCTGCTGAGTAAAACATACTATTCAGAAATAGTATTCTGATTAGACACATTGTTTTGGTATTTTGGAGATGCCGCGTCGAGAGGACGCGGCATCTTTTTTCGTGTTCCTTTTTGCAAACAATTGCTAATTGTAACACGGTTTATTTCGAATGTAACAAAGATTGACCCTTTCGTCGAAAGGTTTTGGACTAATGCAGGAAAATGACTATTTTTGTAACTCAAAAATCTAACTTCTAACAAACAGATGAAGAAAAAACTTACTATTTTATTTCTGGGAGTGCCGCTATTGATGCAGGCACAGAATCCCGTCATCCGTGACCAATTCTCCGCAGACCCGACAGCGCGGGTGTTTAATAACAAGGTGTATCTTTACCCTTCGCACGACATCGTTCCTCCTGAAGGACAAAGGCAGGACTGGTTCTGTATGGCCGATTATCATGTGTTCTCTTCCGAGAACCTGACCGACTGGACAGACCATGGGGTCATTGTCACCCAGAACAAAGTTCCTTGGGTGAGACCTGACTCTTATTCGATGTGGGCGCCCGACTGCGTATACAGAAACGGCAAGTACTATTTCTATTTCCCATCTGCTCCTGCTGAAGGAAAGGGTTTTGGCTTTGGCATCGGTGTCGCGATAGCCGACAATCCGGAGGGTCCGTTCATTCCTGAACCAGAGCCCATCAAGGGTATCAACGGTATCGATCCGTGTGTTCTCCAGGCCTCTGACGGCAATGCCTATATCTTTTGGGGTGCTGGTCGTTGCGCCAAGCTCAAGGATAACATGAAGGAACTGGCCGACGATACGCCTATAGAAAAGGTAAAGTGGGGCGACCGCGAGTTTGAGATGAAAGGCGTCAACTGCCTGAAAGGTCTGCCAAGTCGTCAGGCTGAGGGTCCGTTCGTTTTCGAATATAACGGCAACTATTATCTGACTTATCCTTATGTAAGAGAGAATACCGAGGTTCTCGGATATGCCATGAGTAAGAATCCGATGGGGCCATATGAGTACAAAGGACTTATCATGGCTGAGCACGACAATGGCTGTTGGACCAACCATCACAGTATCATCAACTATAAAGGTCAGTGGTATCTGTTCTACCATCGCAACCACCTCTCACCGAATGACGATAAGCGCCGTTCTGTATGTATTGAGAAGCTGTTCTTCAATGCCGACGGAACCATTCAGGAAGTGAAGCCGACCTTGCGTGGCGTCGGTATCAATCAGGCTACGGAGAAAATCGATGTAGACCGCTATAGTGCTGCCAGCGCTGACGTGACCGCCCAGCTCATTGATACGGTTAACACCTTCCGTGGCTTTGAGGCTACGCTTCCTGTAAAGGGCAGTTGGATTAAGTATAATGATGTGAACTTCGACTGTATTGCCGACGGTTATGTGATTGTCAATGCCAAGGCTGCTGGGAATACCAAGTTCTTTATCCGTGAGAAGAGTGCCAGCGGCAAGGTGATTGCCGAGGTGGACATGACAGTGAAGCCCGAGACTCCTGCCGGAATGCCGGCCATGTTCCGTCGCGACTTCAGCAACCAGTGGCTTACGCTGACTGCTCCGCTGAACTACACACCGAAGGGTGTTACCGACCTGGTGATTACCTGTGAGGGTGAGGCTGGCGTCAGTGTCGACTGGGTTCTGTTCAAGAATCGTCCGAAGTATTTCTCGCCGGTTACGACTGCCGCTGCACAGCCCGATGATGAGGGCTTCATCCGTCGTTGGATGCTCCTAGAGCCTATCGACAAGCCCAATAGTGGTAATACGGTCTTTACCGACAGCTATCTGCGTAAGCACTTTGGCATGGAGTATTTCAAGGGGCAGCAGACCATCATACCGAAGAATGGTCAGAAGGTAAAGGTGTCGTTTAAGCGCGAGGAGGTGCCTGCAGGCTTCGGACGTGGCTTCGGTCAGCAGCAGGCTCCCGCTGAGCCGGTGATTAAGACCGTTAACCAGACGCTTACCTGGCACGCTCTCGACAGTGAGAACATGAACGTCAAACTGTTCCGCTTTGCAGAGAAGTGGGGACAGCAGGTCTATGGCGTGCTCTTCTGGGCCGTCACCATCATCGACTGTGATGAGGATATCGAGAATGTCCGTCTGGCTGTAGGTTCCAATTCTGCCTCTATGTGGTGGCTCAATGGTAAGGAGGTTCTCCTGCTCTCTGGCGACCGTCGTATGGTGAAAGACGATGCGATGTCACCACGTCTTACCCTTAAGAAGGGTCGTAACATCCTGCGTGGTGCCGTCATCAACGGTCCAGGCATGAGCGACTTCTGCGTCCGCTTCCTCGACGAGAAAGGTAACCCTGTTAAGAACTATTCAATCAAAGCACAATAATAAATTATGAAAAGACTACATAGTATCCTGGCGGCCCTGACACTGGCTACTGCCGCCAACGCGCAGATTGGCGCACCTTATATCCACGATCCCTCGACACTTGCAGAGTGCGATGGAAAATACTACACTTTCGGCACTGGTGGTGGCGGTCTCATCTCTGAAGACGGTTGGAGTTGGAACAGTGGCGCAGACCGCCCTGGTGGCGGTGCAGCCCCTGATGTACTGAAGATCGGTGACCGTTATCTCTGTATCTATGGTGCCACGGGTGGTGGGCTCGGAGGTGGTCACGCTGGCCGTATCCTCACCATGTGGAACAAGACCCTCGACCCGAAGTCGCCCGATTTCAAGTGGTCTGAGGCTGTTGAGGTGTGCTACTCCGATGGTATGGAGGATCAGGACGCCATTGACCCAGGTCTGCTGCATGATCCTTCGACAGGTCGTCTGTGGGTGTCTTATGGCACCTATTTCGGCACTATCCGTCTCATCGAACTTGATCCCAAGAC
>JAEEGL011719457.1_pt1 | contig 41466 bp, 36 predicted proteins | sample 9134231 | NCBI WGS metagenome assembly JAEEGL01 (sample SAMN16246548, study PRJNA631951) | gut metagenome | biome: gut microbiome; feature: rumen; material: fiber-attached | host: Bos | place: Iran: Karaj | collected 2018-10
GGAGTTCAGGGAGTTCAGGGAGTTCAAGGAGTTCAGGGAGTTCAGGGAGTTCAGGGAGTTCAGGGAGTTCAGGGAGTTCAAGGAGTTCAAGACGATAGTGGAGTAAATTCGAGTAATTCGCACCAAATGTCCTGCGTCAGCATTTCGCATAATTCGTTAAATTCGCCGTTAAAATAAATCGAGTAAAATGCCGTTAACACTAATTCGAGTAATTCGCACCAGATTGACCTGCGCCTGCCATTCGCATAATTCGTTTAATTCGCCGTTAAAAAAGAATCAAGTAAAATGCCGTTAACACTAATTCGAGTAATTCGCCCAAGTTGACCTGCGCAAGCATTTCGTTTAATTCGCATAATTCGCCGTTAAAAAACAAATTGCAAACATAAAACCCACATTAAACCATGAAACAGCTGTTTTTAGTCATCCTCTCCGCCCTGATGCTCATGGGTGCTTCGAAAGACCTCCGCGTGCTGGTGATGACACCCACGCCGCAGATGCACTGCGAGAACTGCGAGAACAAGATTAAGAAGAACCTCCGCTTCGAGAAAGGCGTGGTGAAGATCGAGACCAGCGTCCCGGAGCAGACCGTTGCCGTCACCTACGACGCCTCGAAGACCGACGTCAAGAAACTCCAGGCCGCCATGAAGCAGATAGGCTACGACACCAAAGTCGTCAGCGACAAGCCGCAGGCCAAACCTGCCAAAGAGAAGAAAAAGAAGTAGATTGTCCGCAGATGGATTAGCCCTGGGTGTATGGTGTGCCGTCGGCATGTCCGACAACCCACATGGGAGACCCAAGTCCCCGTAGGGGACGGCAGATAATAGCCGTGGGTGCAACCCACGGAAGTGATGACCCCCGATAAAACAGAGCCCCGTAGGGGCGGCACGAATAGTTTGTTCTGTCGCCCCTACGGGGCTCTGGGTGTTCTGTTGACTGTGTACCGTGGGTTTCACCCACGGCTAAAATCTGTCGCCCCTACGGGGCTTGGAATTGGCATGACAAAAAACCGTGGGATTTACCCCAGATGTCCCATGCTACCTATGCGGACGTCCCGTCCAGGTAGATGACTATCCTGCCCGCAAGGTGGTGGTGATACGGTAGGCGGTGAGTCCCCGTAGGGGACGGCATGATTAGCCGTGGGTGTATAGTGTGCCGTCGGCATGTCCGACAACCCACATGGGAGACCCAAGTCCCCGTAGGGGACGGCAGATAATAGCCGTGGGTGCAACCCACGGAAACGGTGACCCCCGATAGACCAGAGCCCCGTAGGGGCGGCACGAATAGTTTGTTCTGTCGCCCCTACGGGGCTCAGGCGAAACGATATCTCATACGAAAACCCATTTACCGCCTCTGCATGGAACCGTGTGGAGGCGAAATAATTTTGCCAGTTCACAAAAACTTCGTATCTTTGCATTTTGAAACAACAAAATGCACTATGGCACGCGAATATACAGATGAAGAGCCCGAAACCCAGAAGGTCAGCGAGCCAGCAGCCGAGTATGGAACGACTGTACGGGAGCATTTAAGGGTAGTTTCCGATGAGGAACTATCAACTTATATGCCTCTTGAAGAGTCGAGACGGCTTCTCACAGAGAAGATTTATAGGGTTTATCACCCTGAGGTATGAAACTAGTTGTTTCACATAAAGTCCATCAGGCGATAGATAATTTCTATGATACTGCCATACTGCGTCATTGGCATACATTAAGCTACGAGACCGTAGAGCAAAAGAAAGACCGATTGTATGACGGACTGGAATCATTGGCTGATTATGCTGCAATCTTCCCTAAGGCCAGACTAAAACAAGAATGGATCGATGCAGGTTGGCATGAATTCATTTGCGAAGATTTCCATTTCGCGTACGAACGAACCTATGACAGCCACGGAGATGATTTGATTATTATTCATGACGCTGTCCATAGCCTGCTGTATTATTAAGTCAAAATAGTTTAGACAATCCCTTTGTCGCCTCTGCATGGATCCATGCGGAGGCGAAATATTTTTTGCCAGTTTGATAAATTTTCGTATCTTTGCAATTTGAAACATATATGGAAATGAGCCATGACATACTTGAATCGATTCCACAAGGAAGTGACGGAGCGCAAGAGGCGGAAAATAGCCGCATCGCAGCGCTCTCCGATGAGCTCTGCCGCCTTTGCAGAGTATATGAAGCGCAATCTGGAGCTGGCCAAAGCGATGTAAATAGTCGGGAAGCAGAACAACGGGCTGCTGAACAACTGGCGAAATCCAATGGCTATTGGATTCCAATGATGGATGTTTTCCGCCTAGGAGTTCCTGGCCCAAGTGGCCATGAAAATGACACTTTTGTTGCAGAAAACTGCATCTTCAAAGTAAACAACTTACTCAATAATAATGGCAGCATTGTGGCTCTGCTTCAGAAGATATTGCTGCATAATGCCTTATTCCCCGACACAGCGTACTCGTTCTATGGATTTGCCGGTTTCGACGGCCGCACTGTACAACCAGTTTTATGTCAACCCAGAGTTGCCGATGCCCGTCCAGCCAGTCAGGTGATGATAGACACATATATGTCAGCCCTCGGTTTTGAGAAATCATCAGATGTTGGGCGGTTTTCCAATGGCGAGTATGAGGCATGGGATCTACTTCCCCGCAATGTGCTTGTAGATATAGAGGGAGACATCTTTATTGTCGATGCCGAGATAATTCGGTTGTAATTATACTACATAAATAAAAGAGACGCTGTCCATAGCCTGCTGTATTATTAAGTCAAAATAGTTTAGACAATCCCTTTGTCGCCTCTGCATGGTCCATGCGGAGGCGAAATAATTTTGCCAGTTCACAAAAAATCGTTGTGTCCTACGATAATAAAACCGCTATGGCATGTTACGATGCATGCAGGCCCAGAAAAAACTGTAGCCAACATAAAAGAATAAACCAATATAATGATTATTGTGAATTAAAAATCAGCCTCTTTATCAACTGATTCTACATAAACACAATATGACGCTAACAATTTAATGAATGCTTGAATTGCACTATACTCGGCTTGATAGCAGTTATTCTCTTCTTGTATCTGTTTGGTATATTCATCATATTTCTTTTTCTTATCTGCTGCCCGCTCTTTTGTCAGAGAATTTACCCTTTGCCAATGCAAAATATTTGGGTGACCATCCGACTTGGCCTCTCCACGAATGGTTTGACGATTAGTTTCATACGGATTTACCGTGTATCGATAGCGACCCTCCTTGAATTCTAATTTAACATGACACCTTACGGTACTTCTATCTCGTTCCCATGTTGCTACATTCACATTCACACGTTGCCTTCCAGAGGATACATTTACGTCATAATCGAAAGCAAAGTCTTTTTCATTCTGTACAAGGCGTACATCATAAATATCTTCTTTATCAATGATTTCAAAAAACCGTTCTGCCAATTTTTTCTGCTCTTCTTTCGAGTAATTGGTTTCTACTACTGCCTGGTATACAATCTCACCTTTATCATCAGTTTGGAAAAGGCATTTACCCATTGGACCATTTGTATCGTATGCACGAAATGGAGCTGCAAATGGATTGGACGATTGACTCATTCCGATATTCGTACTACAAATAAACATTAAAAGCAGGACTATTCGTGTTGAATGTTTCATAAATAAACTGTTATGTTTGTACAAATGACAATATATGTTCGTTTTGAACAAGTTTTTATTCGGCGACGAATTGGGCGAGCCAGTCGTTGTCGGTCGAGGGGGCGTCGTTCCAGTCGGTGGTGTCGATGGTGACTTCGAGGAGCTTGGCGGGACCCTCGCAGAAGAGCTCCACGCTGTCGGCCACGGCGGGCACCAGGCAGCATTCGCCAACATGCAGGGGCACTATGGTCTCCATGCTCTTCACCGCCGCCAGGCCGTCGACACAGAGGTAAAGCACGAAGGTGTCGGTGTCCTCGAGGTTCTTGCGCATCGGCGTGTCGAAGGGGATGAGGCGTGTGGTGAAGTAGGGGCAGGAGGCTATGGTGGTGGTCTCGTTGAGGCGCGCCTGGTAGCGGGTGTTGGCGTGTGCGGGTCCTCCCGCAGAGGATGATATGCCGCTGAAGTCGATGGCGTCCATGGCTTCGGCGGTGTGCAGCTGGCGCTTGCGGCCGTCCTTGTCTACGCGGTCGTAGTCGTAGATGCGGTAGGTGCAGTCGGAGGTCTGCTGTATCTCGGCGACCATGAGGCCTTTGCCGAGGGCGTGTACACGGCCCGCGGGGATGAAGTAGACATCGCCGGGGGCGGGCTGTTCGGCATGCAGCAGGTCGGTGAGGTGACCGCTGGCGAGGGCTGCGGTGTACTCCTCGGGTGTGGTGTCGCGGCGGAAGCCGCTGATGAGCGTGGAGCCGGCGTCGGCCTGCATCACGTACCACATCTCGGTCTTGCCGCGCGGCATTCCGCGACGCTGTGCCAGCTCGTCGTCGGGGTGCACCTGTATGCTGAGGTCGCGTGCGGCGTCGATGAGCTTCACCAGCAGGGGGAACTCGGTGCCATAGCGGTTGAAGACCTTGTCGCCCACCAGGTCGCCCATGTATATCTCAATGGCTTCGTTGAGGGTGTTCTCGGCGAGGAAGCCGTTGGCGATGACGCTCTCGTGGCCTTCGACCGACGAGAGGGCCCACAGCTCGCCGCAGTTGGGCAGCGGGTCGTAGTTGAAGCCATAGTCTTTCAGGCGGTTGCCGCCCCAGATGACATTCTTGTAGAGGGGCAGGAACTTAAAGGGGTAGAGAGCAGACTGCATCAATAGCTGCGTGTTGTGTGGCCGTTGGTTTTGTTGCTGCCTTTGACCTTGATGTTAGACTTGATGGTGGTGCCTTTGTTGGTCTGTTTGCGGCCATACATGTTGTCGTCGCTCTTGCAGCCCACAGCCAGCATGCTTGCCGACACGACGAGGGCGGCGAGCAGCAGCGGCATTGCTTTTTTCAATATTCTTTTCATCATTATATATTTGGTTTTCAGTAACAATAACCTCGCACAACTCTTTTCTCACCCTGCAAATTTACACATTTTTTGCATACACATGAAAAAAAAGTTCTTTTCTCCGTTGAGGACGCCATGACCCGTGACGGTCAAAAAACAGAAAAAATGTCAAATAGTCACCTCTTCAAAGTAAAGTCCATTTCAGGGAAAAAGCAGGAAAAGTCGTGAACACAAAATGTTGACATATAAATTACTGCGCATGCCGAACACTCCAAAACCACGGTAACTGCGCACTTTCTCCGTATCCTCTCCGTATCACCTCCGTATCATCTCCGTATCATCTCCGTATCACCTCCGTGCAGCCCCGTGGATGATTCGGAGAGGATATATTGCCATATCGTAGGCGGTGTGGACCTGACGCCAAGCAGGCGATGACAACCGCCGGGGAATGCGTTTTCGGGGCAGTGCGGCAACAATTATTTTTTTTGGCGCTTGTCTTTTTTTTGTATATTTGCAGTTTACCGATTGAACGGAAACGGTAGATAATATTTTTTAAATCAGAAATATAATAAATACGTGAATATGAAAAAAGAGATAAAATTCAGTCTGGTGTACCGCGATATGTGGCAGAGCAGCGGCAAATACCAGCCGCGAGTGGACCAGCTGGTGAAGATCGCCCCGGTGATTGTGGCCATGGGCTGCTTCGACCGCATCGAGACCAACGGCGGCGCCTTCGAGCAGGTGAACCTGATGTACGGCGAGAACCCCAACAAGGCCGTGCGTGCCTGGACCAAGGAGTTCAACAAGGCCGGCATCCAGACCCACATGCTGGAGCGTGCCCTGAACGGCCTGCGTATGTACGGCGTGCCGAAGGATGTGCGCCAGTTGATGTGCAAGGTGAAGAAGGCCCAGGGCGTGGACATCATGCGCTCGTTCTGCGGACTGAACGACCCGCGCAATCTCGAGCTCAGCGTGAAATACGCCAAGGAGGCCGGCATGATAAGCCAGGCCGCCCTGAGCATCACCCACTCGCCCGTCCACACGGTGGAGTACTACATGGGCATTGTCGACAAGCTGGTTGAGTTCGGCGCCGACGAGATAGCGCTGAAGGACATGGCCGGCGTCGGCCGTCCCGCCACGCTGGGCCGCTTAGTGAGCGAAATCAAGAAGAAATACCCCCATATCGTGGTGCAGTACCACGGCCACACAGGCCCCGGCCTGTCGATGGCTTCGACACTGATGGTCGCCGAAGCCGGCGCCGACGTGATTGACTGCGCCATGGAGCCCCTGTCGTGGGGTATGGTGCACCCCGACGTCATCTCGGTGCAGGCCATGCTCAAGGATGCCGGCTTCCAGGTGAAGGACATCAACATGGACGCTTACATGGAGGCCCGCAAGCTGACGCAGGAGTTCATCGACGACTTCCTGGGCCTCTACATCAACCCCGCCAACCGCATCAGCAGCTCGCTGCTGGTGGGCTGCGGCCTGCCCGGCGGCATGATGGGCTCGATGATGACCGACCTGCGCGGTGTGCACGGCGCCATCAACATGGCCCTGAAGAAGAGCGGCAAGCCCGAGGTGAGCTTCGAGGAGCTCACGGTGCAGCTCTTCCAGGAGGTGGAGCATATATGGCCGATGCTGGGCTATCCCCCGCTGGTGACCCCCTTCAGCCAGTACACCAAGAATATCGCCGTGATGAACCTCCTCGCCATGGCACAGGGCAAGCCCCGCTTCAGCCAGATTGACAAAGACTCGTGGAGCATGATCCTCGGCCGCGCCGGCAAGCTGCCCGGCGAGCTGGCACCCGAAATCGTGGAGCTGGCGAAGGCCCAGGGCATGGAGTTCTATACCGGCGTGCCGCAGGATGCCTATCCCGACGCCCTGCCCGAATACATCAAAGAGATGGAGCAGAACGGCTGGGAGCGCGGCGAAGACGACGAAGAGCTCTTCGAGCTGGCCATGCACGACCGCCAGTATCGCGACTACAAGAGCGGCGTGGCCAAGGAGCGCTTCAACAAAGAGGTGGCCCAGCTGCGCGCCGAGAAGGACGCCCCCAAGGCTCCCGCCACGGCCGAGAGCATCGCCCTCAACTATATTACCCCCAAACACCCCAACGCCACGCCGATAGTGGCCACCGCCACGGGCCGTATGCTGTGGGAGGTGCGCTTCGACGACAAGAGCACCGCTCCCGCCCCCGGCACCGAGGTGAAGGAAGGCGCCGCGATTGCCAATATCGAGGCCAGCTACGCCTTAGTGCCTGTCACGGCGCTCAAGGGCGGCAAGGTGATAGACACCTGTGTGCCGCAGGGCAAGATGGTCAAGAAAGGCGACGTAATAGGCTGGGTGGAATAAAGACAACACCTTGCGATGGGTCTCAAAGACTGGTTCATAAAACTCTGCAAGAGAGAGAAGCAACCGACAGAAGAGAGCGACGCTGTGGCAAAATATCTCATAGTGGGACTTGGCAATGTGGGTGCCGAATATGAAGGCACGCGCCACAATGCTGGTTTCATGGTGGTCGACGCGCTGGCCAAAGAAGGCGAGGCCAAGTGGAGCCTCGAGCGCCACGCCTACCGCACGGAGGTGCGCCACAAAGGTCGCGTGCTGGTGCTGATAAAGCCCACCACCTACATGAACCTCAGCGGCAAGGCCGTGCAGTATTGGCTGCAGGCCGAGAAAGTGGAGCTTGGGAACCTGATGGTGGTGGTCGACGACCTGGCGCTGGACCCCGGTATCATCCGCATCAAGAAGCAGGGTGCCGCCGGCGGCCACAACGGCTTGACCGACATCGAGGAGCACCTCGGCACGCAGAACTACAACCGTCTGAGGGTAGGCGTGGGTCAGGAGTTCGGCCGCGGCCATCAGGTGGACTACGTCCTCGGACGGTTCACCGACGAGCAGGCGGCGGCCTTCGAGCCGGCGCTGAAGACGGCCTGCGACGCCGTGCGCTGCTACGTGACGCAGGGCATCGACCGCACCATGAACCTCTACAACAAGAAAGGCAACGCACACCAGGGTAATGGTTAAAGGTTAATGGTTAAAGGTTAAAGGTTAAAGATTGAAGATGAATCTGGCAATCGACATAGGGAATACGGCTGTGAAATGGGCTGCCTTCGAGGGAAGGGAGCTCAGGGAGAGCGGCGTGGGCATGCCCGGAGCGCTGCTGGCCGATGCCGATAGCGTGCTGGCCTGTGCCAGCGGCGAGATGCCCGAGTCGCTGGCCGGAGTGCGGCGTCTTGATGCCTCCACACCCTTACCCATACAGCTCGACTACAAGACTCCCGCGACGCTGGGTGCCGACCGCATAGCCGACGCCTGCGGCGCCTGGTCGCTGCACAAAGGCGAGGCATGCCTTGTGATCGATGCAGGCACGTGCATCACGGTGGACTTCATCGACGGCGCGGGCGTCTACCATGGCGGCGCCATCATGCCCGGCCTGAAGATGAATCTGCAAGCCCTGCATACTTTCACGGCCAAGTTGCCGTTATTAGATATAGACAACGTGAAGCGGGCCCCCGTGCTGGGGCGTTCGACCGAGGAGAGCATCCTGGCCGGCACCCTCGGCGCCACCATGCTGGCGCTGGCTGGCTATGTGGCGCTCTATCGCGAGAAGGCGCCCGCCCTGCATGTGCTCGTCACCGGCGGCGACGCCCGGCATCTGGCCGACGCCGGCGCCACAGGATGGGAGATGCAGCCGCTGCTCACGCTGAAAGGGTTGAACGAGATAATGCTTAACGGAAGATGAAAAAAACTATAATACTGGGGCTGATGGCAATGGCCTGCTCGTTGGGCGCCGCGGTGGCGCAGAACGGGTTCAACCTGCCCTACTCGCAATTCGGTATCGGTAGCAGCGAGCTGCCGTACAACCTGCCGATGGTGAGCCGCATGGGCGGCGCCGTCTACACCCTCTCGGGCAACAACTTCGTCAACCCCTTCAACCCTGCATCCTACGGCGGAATAGAAAAAGAGAGCTTCGTGTTCGACATAGGCTTCAACATACAGCTCAACACACAGCGTTCCGGATCCACCAGCCTCAAAGACGCCAACGGCAACGTGGGCTACCTGGCTGTGGGTCTGCCGGTGACGAAATGGTGGAAGCTGGTGGGCGGCCTGATGCCCCACAGCACCGTGGGCTACAGGACGGTGGTGTCGCAGACCGACACCAACAGCTATGGCACCATGCGGACCATCTACAGCGGCGACAACGGCCAGTCGGTAGACGGCCAGATCAATGCCAGCGGCGTCACGCAGATATTCCTCGGATCGGCATTCAACATACCCGCCTGGAGCGGTGCCGACTTGAAGGCCGGATTCAATGTGAAATACCTTACCGGCCGCATAATGCGGGCCATCTCGTACGAATTCACCGACAACACGATAACCTACTGGGTCAATTCGCGCAGGCTGAAAGAGACGCAGGTCAGGAACGTCGTCTTCGACTTCGGTCTGCAGCTGCGCCAGGCCCTCGGCGAGAAATACACCCTCGGCCTCGGCCTCACCTACAAGCCTTACCAGGACATGACCGTCAAGGACATGGCGCTCATCTATACCTACCAGAGCGGCACGGATTACCTGCTGGACACCATCTTCCCCGCACGAGGGGAAGACCCCTACTTCAAGAGCCGTCTGGAACAGCCCCACACCTTCGGCCTCGGCCTGAGCATAGAGCGCAACAAGCGCTGGCTGCTGGCAGCCGACGCCACCTTCGCAACGTGGAACGGCCTGCGCTATACCGAAGACGAGGCCCATGCCATCTTCGGACCGAGCTCGCTCAGGAGCGACGCCTTCAGTCGCTACGCCTTGGCGTACGAGTGGCTGGGCAACATGGACGCCTCGACCTACTGGGGCCGCATCAGCTGGAGCCTCGGAGTGCATGCCGAGCAGGGCACCATGTATCTTAACCTTGGTGGCGATGACTACCGTGTCGACGGATGGGGTGTCGGAGCCGGCATGAGCCTTCCGATGCGCAAAGGGCGCAGCCTGCTGACCATCAGCGCCGGCTACAGCAGCATGGGCAGCGCCGACGTGCTGCGGCGCGAGTGCATCACCTTCGGAATTGCCGTGAGCAGCTGCGAGCGGTGGTTCGTCAAGCGCAAGTACAATTAGCAATAAACGCCCTGCAAGGGGTACTAAACAGATAGAACGTAAACAAACAAAAACTGCATAAACGATGAAAACAATCAGAACACTGACGATTGGAGTCCTGCTGGCGGCCGCAGCCATGCCCGCCACGGCACAGATCGAGAAATGGGGCTGCAACGAAGCGGCGGCGAGCAATCCACAGCCCATGATGGAAGCTGTCTCGCTCTATCAGGAGAATGTGAAACAATATAAGGCCAGCAAAGACGCCCGTTATCTTGAAGAGGCCTACCCGCAGTGGCAGACCATCGTGGCCAACTGCCCGCGTCAGAGCAAGAACCTCTACATCAACGGTGCCAACATTCTGAAGGCCAAGATAGCCAAGGCTGCCACCGCCGAAGAGAGGAACGGATATATCGAGGAGCTGATGGCCATGTACGACACCCGTATTGCCCAGTATGGCGAGGCTGCCAAGTACACCGCCAAGAAAGCCAACGAGCTTGAGGAAATACTGAAAGAAGAGGGTCTGGAGCGTTACTACCAGCTCTACAGCGAGGCTGTGAGAATCGGCGGCGACGACCTGGAAGCCGGTTACTTGGTGAAGTACATGGAGGCCACCATCAACTACGTGCGTGCCGGCAAGGCCGAGCCCACGCTGGTGGTCGACAACTACGACATAGCCAGCGACCTGCTGGAGGACGAGCTCCACAGCAACGCTGCCGACAGCGCCAAGGCTGCCACCATCCGCGGCTACATAGCCGGTGTCGAGGCTGCCTTCTCGCCCTACGCCACCTGCGACCAGCTGGTGGACATCTACGGCAAGAAATTCGAGGCCGACCCTGAGAATATCGAGCTGCTGAAGAAGATTACGAGCATCATGATGCGCAAGCGCTGCACCGAGCAGCCCCTCTTCTTCTCGGCCACCGAGAACCTCTACCGTCTGGAGCCCAGCCCCGCCACGGCCATGCGCATGGGCCAGATGTGCCTGTCGAAGAAGCAGTACGGCGATGCCGTCAAGTATCTGAGCGATGCTGTAGCCGGTGTGTCGGAGAAGGATAAATACCTTGCCTACCTCTACCTCGGCCACGCCTACAGCGGCACGAAGAGCTTCAGCGCCGCCCGCAGCGCCTACAACAACGCCGCCGAGGCCGACCGCACCAAGGGCGAGCCTTACCGCTTCATCGCCTCGCTCTACGCCTCCAGCACCTCCAGCGCTTCGGAGGACAACATCGGCGGACGCAGCGTCTACTGGGCTGCCGTCGACGCCCTCAACCGCTCGAAGAGCGTGGACCCCTCGGAAGAGAACGTCGAGGCATGCAACAAGGCCATCAGCACCTACGCCGCCCACTACCCCACCAAGGCCGACGCCTTCATGGCCGGTCTGGAGAATGGCAAGAGCTTCGTGGTGCCTGGCTGGATAGGTGTATCCACCACGGTGAGAACCAGATAGGCGCGTGAGAACCACCGCCAACAACAAGCCGTCAGGAGCGGGCCGCAAGGTGCTGCTCCCGACGGCTTTTTTGTTTCTGCTGTCGCTCCTTGCAGCCTGCGATGGCGACAAAAAGATGATTCCCGAAGACAGACGGGACTCGGCCGACCAGGAGGTGTGCGGCGCGCACGTGCGCCGCAGCGAATATGGGAAACTGCAGCTGGAACTCGACTCCCCGCTGATACAGAAATTCGAGAAGCCAATAGCCAAGACCATCTACAAGAGCGCCAACGGAGAGCGCGTGCAGCTGCGTCTCTATGACGACGACCGCAGCATAAAGTCGTCGATAGAGGCCAACTACGCCATCTCATACGACGACCGCGACATCATGGAGGCGCACGACAGCGTGGTGGTCATCGACTACTCCAACGGCGATACGATTTATCTGGAAGATCTTATCTGGAATTCGAGCGAGGACCGCATATACTCGGAGCACCCGGTGAGGGCCAAGAACGGCAACCGCATCACCGAGGGTGACGGATTTGTCAGCGACCAGCGTATGGAGAACATGCAGATCATACGCCAGCGCGGAATAATAGAATTTGAAGAATAGCCTATGCAATTTACTGCAAAAGAACTGGCCCGTATAGTGAAGGGCACCGTCGAGGGCGACGAGAACACCAAGGTGTGGAAGCCTTGCAAGATTGAAGAAGGCTGCGAAGGCGGCATAACTTTCCTGGGCAACCCTAAATACACTCATTATATCTACGAACAACAGTCCTCGATTGTCATAGTGAGAAAGGACTTCGTCCCCGAGAAGCCGGTAGGCTCGACCCTTATCCGTGTCGACAATCCGTATATGGCCGTGGCCTTGTTGCTGCACACCTTCAACGAACGCACCAAGCCTCCCAAAGGACGCTCGTGGAAGAGCAGTGTGGGACGTGGCACGAAGGTGGGCAAAGGATGCTATATCGGTCCCTATGCCGTCGTTGGCCGCCACTGCAAGGTGGGCAGCAACGTGAAGATATATCCCAACGCCTGCATCGGCGACAACTGCACTATCGGCGACGGCACCATCATCTATGCCGGAGTCAAGGTTTACGAAGGTGTGGAGATAGGCCGCAACTGCATCCTCCATGCCGGCTGTGTCATCGGCGCCGACGGCTTCGGCTTTGCCCCGGCGGGCGACGGCACGTGGAACAAGATTGACCAGATTGGCAACGTGGTGCTCGAAGACAACGTCGAGGTGGGTGCCAACACCTGCATCGACCGTGCCACCATGGGTTCCACCCGCCTGCACGAAGGCGTCAAGGTCGACAACCTCTGCCAGGTGGCTCATAACGTGGTCATCGGACGCAATACCGCCATGGCATCGCAGGTGGGCATCGCCGGCAGCTGCAAGGTGGGGGAGGAGTGCATCATTGCCGGACAGGCAGGCCTGGTGGGCCATATCGCCGTCGGCGACCATGTCACCATCGGCGCCCAGAGCGGCGTGACGCACAACATCGACTCCAACCTGCAGGTCTTCGGCAGTCCCGCCATGGAAGCATCAAAACGCCGCAAAGTTGAGGTACTGGTGAAAAATATCGAGAAACTGGCTAAACGTATCGACAAACTAGAACAGAAATGAAAAGCCGGACAATACTGCTATTTCTAACAATTATACTCGTAATACTGTTTGTCCTCAGCCGTGTGTTCCCAAACGACGGTGTAGATGTGGGAGGCACCCACTTGAGGTTTACCAACTTGCAGAACTTGATGCAGGACCGGCAGCCGGCCGCAGTAAAAAGCAAAGACACCACGGTCCACCGCGCGATGCAGTTGCAGGATTCGGTGGACTACTACCACAAGCTGGTAGACAGCGGCGACCTCCGGTTCTGGTTGCCCGAGCCGCACTATTTCGACAGTTTCTGGCAGATGGCGGAGACAGCACGCGAGCAGGGACGCACAGTGCGCATACTGCATTACGGCGACTCGCAGATAGAGATGGACCACATCTCAGACCGTCTGAGGGCCTACATGCAGCAGACCTATGGCGGCGGCGGCCCCGGCATGATCCCGTTCCAGACCATCACTCCTTCGTTCAGCATCCGCCAGAGCGGTAGCGGAGAGCTGGTGCATCTTGCCTCCTTTGGCGACAGCCTGGCGGTGCGCAGCAAGGGCGACTACGGTCCCATGATGCAATGCTTCCGCCTCAGTTCAGGCGAGGGCGCCACGACGGTCAAGAGCTCCACCAGCAGCCATGCCGACAGTCGTATCAAGCAGTTCTCACGCATCAGGCTGATATATAACAACCGTGGCGGCATGAATGTCGATTTCTCAACCCTCAAGGGCAAGAAAGAGAAACGGCATGCATCCGTCAGCCAAAACGGCATAGCGAGTACCGACTTTGTCCTCGATACCGCCACCTCGGCGTTCCATCTTGCGGTGAACGGCACTGCCGACCTCTACTGCATACTGGTCGACGACAGCTGCGGTGTGGCGGTTGACAACATACCTATGCGCGGCTGCTCGGGACAGCAGTTCACCTTGGTCGGCGAGAAAATGCTTTCTGAAGCATACAGCCAGATGGACATCGGCATGATCATCCTCCAGTTCGGAGGCAACTCTGTGCCCTACTTCAAGGACACCAAGTCCATATCGACCTATTGCAAGTCCATCGGCAAGCAGATAGACCATGTGCGCAAGAGCTGCCCCAACGCCAAGGTGCTCTTCATCGGGCCGTCGGACATGAGCCACCGCACGCGCGGCGAGATGCAGACCTATCCGATACTGCCAGAACTTATCGACAGCCTGGCCGCCACCGCCACCGCCCACGGTGCCGCCTATTGGAGCATCTACCACGCCATGGGCGGTTGGAACTCGATGTTGCAGTGGTCGCGGCAGGGATTGGCGGGAAGCGACTATATCCACTTCTCGCAGAAGGGTGCCGACCTGATGGGCGACAACCTCGCCAAGGCATTCGACAACTGCCATGTGCTTTACCACCTCGACAAGCGGCTGCAGGAGCAACAGCAGAAGAAGAGCCAGATTGAGAAGAGCCGGGCCGAGAAGAGCCACAAAGCCAAACCGAGGTCCAAGCATAAGCGCAAGAGAGGAGGTCGCCGATGAAGCGCCTGCCGACCCTCGTCGTTGTCACCCTTATGACCCTATGTGCCGCTGCGCAGCCGCGTCCGGTGGACCTTCCGCAATATAATTTTGTGAAATACAAGTCCAACGTGTTGCACTACGACAGCTCGTCGGCCACCATGAACGCCTTCTTCGACAAATGGAGCCGTATGGTCGGCAGCCGCCAAGGCAACATCAACATAGTGCATATCGGCGGCTCGCATGTGCAGGCCGGCATGCTTACCAACACGGTGCGCTGCGACCTCCTGGGAGCATATCCCGACCTGGTGGGGCCGCGCGGCATGATATTCCCCTACTCGGCGGCGGCGCGCTGCAACAATCCCGCCGACTACCGGGTGCGCTGTCCGCAGAAGATAGGGCTCACCCGCAATGTGCACAAAGAGTATGCGCAGCCGCTCGGCGTCTGCGGCATTGCGGTGACAGCCGCCGACACACATACTGAGATGGCCATCATCATGAGCGAGCCGAGAGTCGGCTACTCCACTAAGCGAGTCATCCTCCTGGGCCACAGCAACGAAGGCGTGATGCCACGCTTGCGGGTGGAGGGTCGTGAATACTATCCGTCCTACATCGACAACCGCACCGACCGCTACCTCTTCAACCTCAACACCGCCGTGGACTCGTTCACTGTCGTCCTGCCATGCCGCGAGGGACAGCAGTTCACTGTCAGCGGCATCTACCTCGACAACCAGCGTCCGGGATTTAGCTACAGTTCCATAGGTGTCAACGGCGCTGCGGTCCCCGACTATCTGCGCTGTACCAATTTTGTGCGCGACCTGCGGCTGCTGCATCCCGACGTGGTGATTTTCGGCATCGGCATCAACGATGCTGTCCCGGCCACCTTCGACACCGCCGCTTTCCGCCAGAACTACCTGCGCCTGATTGACTCGGTGCGTGCCGTCAACCCTTCCTGTGCCTTCATCTTTATCACAAACAATGACAGCTACATCAAGGCAACACGCCGCCGCTACAATGTCAATCCCAACGGACGTCTGGCCCGCGAGGTCTTCTACCGGCTGGCTGCCGAAACGGGTGGTGCCGTATGGGACCAGTTCGAGGTTATGGGCGGCCTCAAGTCGATGGAACAATGGCGCCTGGCCGGATTGGCACAGACCGACCGCGTGCATTTCACCAATGCCGGATACCAGCTTGTCGGCAACCTTTTCTACAACGCACTCATAGACGCTTATCTTAAACACTCGGGAAGACGATAGATGCATGACCTGCTGACATATCTGGCGCAAATCTTCAGTTTCGACAGCGACCATCCGTTGCTGTTCACCCAAATACACTTCTGGGTATTCTTCCTTGTCGTCTTTGCGTTCTATACGTTCTTTGCCACCGGCAAGCAACTCACACGCCGCCGTCGCGTTCTGCGCAACGGCTACCTCTTCATAGTGAGTCTGCTCTTCTATTATAAGACCTCGGGACTTTTCGTGCTGCTTCTGGTCTTCTCCACCCTGCTGGGATGGATTCTCGGCATACGTATGGACCGCAGCTTCTCACAGCCGCGGCGCAAGCTGCTGGCCGGCATCGGTGTCGCCGTCAACCTGCTGGTGTTGTGCTACTTCAAGTATGCCTATTTCTTCACCGACATATACAACGCTACCTTCAGCACCAATGTCACGGTGATCAACCATCTGGCACGCTGGGGAAATGCGGTATTCCATACCGGCCGCTTCGATGCCGCTGTCATCATCCTGCCGGTGGGCATCTCGTTCTACACCTTCCAGAACATCAGTTATATCGTCGACGTATACAAACGCAAGATAGCGCATGTCTCCAACGTCTTCGACTTCGGCTTCTACACCTCCTTCTTTCCCCAGCTGGTGGCTGGTCCCATCCTGCGTGCCGACCAGTTTGTGCCGCAGCTCTACAAGCCCTTCTTCCTCAGCCGCCGCCAGTTTGGCATCGCCGTCTTCTGGATTGTCAACGGATTGATCAAGAAACTGGTGCTCAGCGACTACCTCGCCGTCAATTTTGTCGACCGCATCTTCGAGAATCCCTCTCTATACACGCCCTTCGAGAACTGCTCGGCGCTGATGCTCTATTCGCTGCAGGTCTATGCCGACTTCTCGGGCTACACCGACATTGCCATCGGCGTCGCCATGATGATGGGCTTCTACCTGCCGGTCAACTTCAACTCGCCCTACAAGGCCAAGAATCCTACCGAATTCTGGCGTCGGTGGCATATCTCCCTTTCGCGGTGGCTGCGCGACTATCTCTACATACCCCTCGGCGGCAACCGTACCGCCGGATGGCTATCCTATACACTCCTCGCCGCCGTGTTGGCCATCGCCGCCTTCCGCCTGCGGAGCGTCGCCTTCACTATTGTCGCTATCGTGATTGCCCTTGCCATCGCCGCCTGGTATATCTTCCGTCCCGACAAGCGGCGTTCCCTCGGCACCAACGTCAACAACATGGACACCATGCTTCTCGGCGGACTCTGGCATGGCGCTTCGTTCAATTTCATCACCTGGGGCGGCCTCAACGGCATTGGCATCCTGATATATAAATGGTGGAAAGAACAGGGTTGGATAACCCATATTGTCACCCTCGGCATCACCACGCTGCTGCTCACCATCGCGCGCGCCATCTGGCCGTTGCCGCTGCTCAACATGCTGCATTTCATTGCCCTCGTCTGCTTCATCGTCTACACCGTCTTGCATCTCCTGCCGCAGACGTGGCGTCTGACCAAGCACTCGTGGACTGTATGGTTCACCCTCCTCACCTTCGTCTTCATCAGCTTCACGCGTCTCTTCTTCCGCAGCGGTTCCAATCTCGACCCTGCCGAGGCCAACGAGGTGGCTTGGATGACGGCGACCCTTATGGTCGACAGCATCGGGTCGCACTGGCATCTGGATCAGATACCGCAAGTCATAGGTCACTACTGGCGCCCCTTCGCCCTGTTCGCCGTGGGCATGACCATACACTGGCTGCCGGCACGTTTCAAGCGTCGCTACCGTCTCTGGTTTGCAAAGATGCCTCTGTGGCTGATGGTGCTGGTGGTGGTCGTCGTGGTCTTTGTGCTCTACCAGTTTGTTACCGCCGACCTGCAGCCTTTCATTTATTTCCAGTTCTGACCTGCTGGCCAGTGTTTTCCTCCCATATCTTAAGGAACGAGGCCGAGATGCGGTCTACATATTCTTTGTCGGTGATGGTCCATCTTATGGAATCCTGCATGTGACGCTTCAGCGGCTCGCGGTCGTCGGCGCCCTCGGTCGACGGCAGCAGGCGCCAGCAGAAGCCTTCGCAGCGCAGCCGCCCTTTGTAGAGCCACCCGTAGCGGTCGTAGAAATACTGTGTCATATACACCGGCCTTTTATCCATGTTGCTGTCGATGATGGCCAATGTCTTGCGGAATCCCGTGAGGCCTACGTTGTATATGCTTACGTCGGTACGCCGGCCTTCCACCTGCTGCAGGTACCACAGCGGGAAGGTGTCGTTGTCGCCGAAGGTGATGAGCACGGCATCGCGGTCGCAGCTCTGGAGGTGGTTGAGGCTGATGTCGTGTACGGAGTGGCAGCGGTGACGGTCGTGGTCGCTCCAGTTGCCGGCGGCCAACGACAGCGGTGCCGCTATGGCTGCCACCGTCAGGCATGCCCTCAGCCATCGCCTGCCGCCTGCCGCCGTCGCCAGGTCGTCGGCGCCAAGGCCGATCCACACCGCAAAGGCGAAGAACGACAGCACGTAGGCGTAGTCGCGTTCGCGCGGCTCATAGCAGGGGTGGTTCAGGTATAGGTTCAGTATCGCTCCACCGAAAAGGAAGAGCAGCATCACCGTCCAGAACCCATGGCGGCTCCGCCGCCGGTGCCCCAGCAGTCCCCACAGGCCCAGCAGGAACGGCAGGATGAAGACTACAGTGTGGTGCCATTTCAGGTTCTCGCGCCCAATGAAGTTGTACATCAGGTAGCGGCCGTACATATATCCCAGCTGGTACTGCACGTAGTAGACTGTGTTGCCCCAAAGTCCCTTGCGCCCGCCGGTCCAAGCCTCCCAGTTGGCGCTGTCGCGTTCGCGCCACATGCGTGGGTAGATCGGAGCTTTGGCATACTGCTCACGTTTGAGGTATTTGCCGAAGTCCTCGACCGTTGACGGATGCCCCTCGTTGATGGGTGGGTTGGCGGCGGCACGTATGGGTATTATGGCATAGGGGGTGAGGCCCAGGACGAAGAATGCCAGCATCAGCGGCAACAGCTTGAGCAGCGGCGTTATGCGGCATTTCCACAGTATCGTCAATGCTACAGCCGGCAGTGCCAGCAGTGTCATCAGGTGCACCCCTGTGCCGAGGCCTGCCAGCAGTGCCAGCAGAAGCAGCAGGCGCGGCTGGCGGGTGCTATGCCATCGCAGAGCCAGCCATAGCTCCAGTGCACAGACGAGCATCGCCAGGCTGTACACCTCGCTCTCCACCGCTGAGAACCACGCCGTGTCGCAGAAGAGGTAGCACAATGCTCCCACGGCGGCGGCCCATGGACGGGCGCCGAGTTCCACGATGACGCGGTAGAGCAGTCCCACGGTCGCTCCAGCCGCCACCGCCGACAGGGCGTTGGCCAGCGGCGCCACCAGCATCGGGTTGCCAAACGAAAGAAGCATGAACAGGTGGGACAGCAGTTGGTGGACAGGCGCTCCCGGCGGATGCCCCACTTCGAGCAGCCACCCTGTGGCAATGAATTCGCCGCAGTCCCACCACGACGCCGAGCGGTCCATAGTGAGCAGGTAGACGGCAATCGAGAAAACGGAAATGAGCAACGGCAGATGGGGAGTCAGGCGACAGGCAGTCCCGCCGTCGGTCCTGCCCTTCCCGTCTACCAGTTGACCACTGCCTTGTTGAAGATATCTTCGCATAGTTCGGTGACTATCTCGCTCATCAGGCCGCTCTCCACCGCCGAGAAGTCCTGTGTGGCGGCGTAGTCGCGGTAGCGCGAGAACTGCTGTTCGAAGTCGGCGTCGGGGTCTATCTGGTTGACGAACTTCACTCGGATGGTGATAGTCAGGCGGTTCATGCTCACCTCGTCGCTGCTCGAGAGGGCCGAGGCGCGCGTGTCGTAGCCTGTAATCTGGCCGCTCACCTGCAGGTCGCCGTCAGCTGTGGTGACGCTCAGCGGCGTCTGGCTTGCGAACATCTGCATCAGTTCGTCGGTCAGCTTCTGGCTGAGCTGTGGGTTGACGGTAGAGGCATAGTTGGGGAAAGTGGCCACCGAGATGGTCTTCGCTCCTGGCGGTATCGACGCGCCCGTGAACGAATAACCGCCCGTGCAGCCCGCCATCAGCCAGCAGAATGCCAGCAGAACAGACCACTTAAAAATCCCTCGAGTCTTCATCGATGCGCTGTTCGTCTTCCAGTTGCCAGAGCAGGAATCCCGACTCCTGCTGTATGTAATTCAGCACTGCTACCTTGGTCATCAGGTCAGGCACTGCAGCCACCTCGCTGATCAAAGCGTCAATTTTCTCCTTGAATTTTACTTCCATTTTTTTTGTTATATCGTTATTACGCAACAACGTAATTATCCATTGATTCTGTTATAGTAGTGCCACCACAGTTCGGGTATCTCGTTCTCCATGGCGCGCAGGTAGTCGCTGTAGCTGCATGGTATGAGGGTGTGGCGGCGGTAGCGTTCGCGGCGTTCCGTGTCCTCGCAGGGTACCTCCATCCACCAGCGGTCGCTCCGCAGGCTCTTGTAGAAAACGATTTCCATGCCATGTTCCTGAAGCATCGTGGTGAAACGTTTGTATTGCTGGCTTTCGCGTGTCGGGAAATCACCGATGCGGTAGTAGTAGCCCTCGATGAAGAACCACAGGGCGTGTGCCAGCATGTGGGCCGTCTGTCCGTCGCGGTCGCGGGCGGGATCCATCTCGAAGAGGCCGAAGCAGGTCGTCTTGTCGCTCATGCCGGCGTAGCGTGCTATCTGGCACAGCTGCTCGCCGTAGAAGCCGTGAGGCGACTGGCTGCCGCCTGCCGGCGCGTCGCTCTGCCGCACGGCGCTGATATCCACAGCCACTACGTCGGCATAGCGCACCAGAGGTTCCGCCAGTTCCATGTTCGCCTGCAGTTCGCCCACTCGTTTCGTGCTGAACTTCAGTTCGTCCATCAGCTTCACCATCTCCTGTCCCACGAAATAGCTCTGGTAGCCCAGCGCCACATAGTCGAACAGGTAGTTGGGCTGCTGCAGGATGATGTGCTGCAGGTAGTTGTTAGAGTTTATCTGCTCGCCGCCCTCAAGGTTGAAGCGGGCGTCGACCGAGCAGATGTTGATGACGCGTCCCAGCACCTCGTAGGCTTTGTAGATGGGGAACACCAGGTCGTCGCTTCCGCCGAGGAAGAGCACCGTCACCCCATGGTCGAGGATGTGCTGCATCACCTCGATGACAGCGAAATAGGTGTCGCGCGCCGTGGCTCCGGGGGTGATATTGCCCAGGTCCACGAGGTGCATGTCCTCGTGGGGCTTGGCCAGACGGTAGAGGTAGTGGCGAATGTGGTCGGGTGCGGCGGCGCAGCCGCGGTTGTCCACGCTTCCGCGGTCCTCGCCCACGCCCAGCAGGGCCATCCGCGCCCCTTCGAGCGACGGGAACCGCTCCGCGTCGACATAGGCGTCGACGGCGTCGCCCAGCATCGGCCGGAACTCCTCGCTCCGGTAGTCGAGCACCGCAGTGTCTATCGGACTGAAATAAGTGCTTATATCCATTCTCTCACTTAGTTTACACCTATATAACGCCTTAGTCCTTTTTTTATTGTGTACAGCACCTGCCCTACCGCTTCTTTTCGACGGTTTTTCATAGCTTGTTTTTTGGTATTTCTTTGGTAAAAACCAAAGAAATACCAGTGAAGAGATTGTGTTTCAAAGGCATAGGGTGTATTGCAATTAGGTGCCGGGAAGAGCCTGACACTTCCCTGCACCTACTGTTCGGCGGTTGTTTAACGGTTCAAACCGTCGAAATGAACTTGCAGACATGTCGTCCCGCAGTGGTTTTATTAAACTTTGTTAAATCTTCGCCCCCTTTGTAACGGTTTTGCCCCAAAGGGGTTCTGTTAGTTGTGAAAAAAATAAATATTCGCAATAAAAAATATTCGTGATTTTCCTCTGAAAAAAAACATGAAATATCATATTATTATCCATTAATTCATGGTCAATTCATGGTAATTATTCGCTTCATTATATCAATCTTGTGGTGCTCATCACTCCTGCGGGGGTTGGGGCGCACAAGAAAAAAATTTGACTATATGGGAATTTTTTACTAATTTTGCAGCGCTTTTAATAGTGTAACAGATAATAAAAAACATGTTCGATTTCGAGACATCGGTCAGTGGGATAGAGTTCAAGGTGAGACAGTTGGCGGACGAGGTAGGGCGTCTGCGGACTATGGTGTCGGAGAAAGAGGACGAGATCTGCGACCTGAAAAAAGCATTAACGGACAAAGAAACAACAATAAACAACCTTAAAGAAGAAAACAAATTAGTCAAATTAGGGAACAGACTTACGGAAAGTGGCGACAGTGCGGAATTGAAACTCAAGATTAACCAGATGATACGCACCATTGACAAGAGTCTCGAGATATTGAAAACAGCGGAATGATGGAAACGGTATCGGTATCGGTAAACATACTGGGGCGGACCTACAGGCTCCGCGTGGCCGCCGGGGACGAGGCGGCACTGCGCAAGGCGGCGGAAGCCATAGAGAGCCAGGCCAAGCAATACGGCAGCATGTATGCCTACAACGACCATCAGGATTTGATTGCAATGGTTGCACTGACTCAGATTACTCAGCTGACGAAGATTCAGGAGTCGCTGCGGTTCAAGGACACGGACCTGGCGCAGCGGCTGCAGTCGATCGACAGCGTGCTTGACGGAATACTGCATCCGACCAGGGATACAATTCAGGCCTGAAACAGTTTGTAAACTCAACACCATTTACAAACCGAGTCGGCTCAGGGGCGGGTAGGTTGTATGGCTGATACGCCCGGCGCTCAAATCCTACGTTTCCAGAGTTTACCACAACTCCCGGATGGCCTCCCGATAGAAATCGGATGCAGTTTTTTCCATATCTGCATGACGCCAATCCCCGAAGCACTTCCCGCAAAAACACACAACAACACATCATGTCACCAGTATTAGGAATAGTAATCGGAGTAATCGGCCTGCTTGCCGGCGGCGGCGTGGCCGTGTGGCTGACAACCAGCGTGCTCCGCAACAAACTCCTCGCCCAGAGCCAGCAGGTGCTCAAGGATGCCGAGGAGAAGAGCGAAATCATCAAGAAAGAAGGCGAGCTGAAGGCTAAAGAGAAGTTCCTCCAGCTTCAGCGCGAGCACGACAAGCGTGTCAACGAGCAGAACAACAAGGTCCGCGATGCAGAGAACAAGATCAAGCAGCGCGAGCAGACCCTCAGCCAGAAGGTGGACGAGCTGCAGAAGAAGAGCGCCGAGCTGAAGGGCGTCAGCGAGAAGTTGAACAGCGAGATAGAGACCCTCCACAAGCGTCAGGCAGAAGTAGAGAAAGTCTACAAAGAGAGTATCGACAAGCTGGAGCATATTGCCGGCATGAGCGCTGAGGAGGCGAAGCAGCAGCTGATAGACAGCATGACCGAGGAGGCCCGTGCCGAAGCCAGCACCACCATCATGGATATCGTCGAAGAGGCCAAGATCACCGCTGCCGAGCAGGCCAAGAAGGTGGTCATACAGAGCATCCAGCGTACCGCTACGGAGACTGCCGTGGAGAACACCGTGTCGGTTTTCAACCTCGAGAACGAGGAGGTGAAGGGCCGCATCATCGGCCGCGAGGGTCGCAACATCCGCACCCTCGAGAGTCTCACCGGCGTGGAGATTATCATCGACGACTCGCCCGACGCCATCATCATCAGCGGTTTCGACCCGGTGCGTCGCGAGATTGCCCGTCTGTCGCTGCACAAGCTGGTCACCGACGGCCGCATCCATCCTGCCCGCATCGAGGAGGTGGTCGCCAAGACCCGCCGCCAGATAGAGCAGGAGATCAACGAGGTGGGCAAGCGTACCTGCATCGACCTCGGCATCCTGAACATGAACCACGAGCTGATGCGCATGGTGGGCCGCATGAAATACCGTTCGAGCTACGGTCAGAACCTGCTGCAGCATAGCCGTGAGGTGGCCAACCTGGCAGCCACGATGGCTGCCGAGCTGGGCCTCAACCCCAAGCTGGCAAAACGCGCCGGCCTGCTGCACGACATCGGCAAGGTGCCCGAGACCGACCCCGAGATACCGCACGCCATCTTCGGCATGAAGCTCGCCGAGAAGTACAAAGAGCATCCCGACATCTGCAACGCCATCGGCGCCCACCACGACGAGGTGGAGATGACCAACCTTATCTCGCCCATCATCCAGGTGGCCGACGCAATCAGCGGTGCCCGTCCCGGCGCCCGACGCGAGGTGGTCGAGGCCTACATCAACCGCCTCAAGAAGCTTGAGGACATGGCCATGGCCTACCCCGGAGTGGTGAAGACCTACGCCATTCAGGCCGGCCGCGAGCTGCGCGTCATCGTCGGTGCCGACAAGGTGAGCGACGTCGAGGCCAACAAGCTCAGCTTCGACCTCTCAAAGCAGATCCAGAGCGAGATGACCTACCCCGGCCAAATCAAGGTTACCGTCATACGCGAAACCCGCGCCATCAACTACGCGAAATAATGGTTAATGTTTAAAGGTTAAGGGTTAAATGTTACCATTGGCAATACATTGGAATGTAGACCCTGTGCTGATACAAATAGGGTCGTTCGAGCTGCGGTGGTACTCGCTGATGTTCCTGGTCGCCTTCGCCCTGGGCTATTACATCGTGTCGCGCATGTTCAAGCATGAAGGGGTCAGGGACAACTACCTCGAAAGCCTGCTGGTATACATATTCCTCGCTGTGCTTGTCGGCGCCCGTCTGGGCCACTGCCTGTTTTATGAACCGGACTACTACCTCACGTCGGAGCACTGGCTCGAGATAGTGTGGCCGTTCCACGAGGGCCACTTCGTAGGATTCCAAGGCCTTGCCAGCCATGGTGCCGCCATTGGCATTCTGCTGGCGCTGTGGCTCTATTGGAAGAACTACCGACTCAATCCGTGGTGGATCCTCGACCGGCTGGTAATCGTCGTAGCCCTTGGCGGCGCCTTTATACGCCTTGGCAACCTGTTCAACTCGGAGATTTACGGCACGGTCACCGACCTGCCGTGGGGCTTCGTGTTCGAACGCGCCCAGAACGACCGCGACATGGTCGACAGCTGGTTCCTGCCCAAACATCCCACACAGCTCTACGAGAGCCTCAGCTATTTCGTCATCTTCGGCGTCTCGCTGTGGTACTACATCCGCAAGAAAGGCCAATTCAAGACCGGCTCGATCTTCGGCTGGTGGCTGGTGGCGCTCTTCGGCGTCCGTCTGCTCATCGAGTTTGTGAAGAACGACCAGGTGGACTTCGAGGCCGGCATGATGCTCAATATGGGACAGCTGCTGAGTCTGCCGTTCATAGTGGGCGGACTGGTGATAGCATGGCTGGCGCGCAGGGAGAAGTTGCCGCAGGGCGCCTTCCCCAAGGGCGAGGATGTGACGCTGGTGGCGAAATGGAAAGCAAAAGAAGAAAAAGAAAGGAAGAAAAAACAATGAAAACACTCATCTTAGTACGCCACGGCGAGAGCGCGTGGAATAAACTCAATCTTTTCACCGGGTGGACCGATGTGGACCTGACCGAGGCCGGCATGAAGGAAGCCTGGGAGGCTGGCAAGCTGCTCAAAGCCGAAGGCTACCGTCCGGAACTCTGCTTCACCAGCTATCTGAAACGTGCTGTAAAGACGCTGAACCAGATGCTTGACGCCATGGATATGGACTGGCTTCCGGTGCAGAAGAGCTGGCGTCTGAACGAGAAGAGCTATGGCGCCATCCAGGGGCTGAACAAGGCTGAGACCGCCGAGAAGTATGGCGACGACCAGGTGCTGCTGTGGCGACGTTCGTTCGATGTGCAGCCCCCTGCACTCGACATGTACGACGAGCGCAGCCCGCGTATGGATCCGCGCTACAACGAGATTCCCGACAACATGATTCCTCTCACCGAGGCTTTGAAAGACACCATCGAGCGTCTGATGCCTTACTACCGTGGCACGATAATGCCTGCTTTTGAGAACCGCAATACCTTGATGGTGGTGGCTCACGGCAACTCGCTGCGTGGCATCGTCAAGGAGCTGAAGGGTATGTCGAACGAGGAGATAATCAAGTTCAATTTGCCCACGGCGGTGCCTTATGTCTTCACTTTTGACGACCGCATGAACCTTGTAGAAGATAAATTTCTCGGTGACCCGGACGTGATAGCTGCCAAGATGCAAAGCGTTGCCAATCAAGCCAAAAGGAAGGCTTAAGAGTGTGTGGCTAAAAGACAAAGATTGACATAAAGTAAAAAAAATTTTGTCAGTCGGAAAAATGTTCGTACTTTTGCACCGCTTTTCGAGAGAGAAAAAGCGGTGCTTTTTTAGTCCAATCGAAAACCACGGAGAGGTGGGTGAGTGGCTGAAACCAACAGTTTGCTAAACTGTCGTACTCGATTAGGGTACCGGGGGTTCGAATCCCCCCTTCTCCGCCAAAAGAAAGACGCCTCGTGAAGGGCGTCTTTTCTTATTACGGGGCATAGCGAAGCCCGGTTATCGCGCCTGCTTTGGGAGCAGGAGATCCCCAGTTCGAATCTGGGTGCCCCGACCAAAACAAATTTTGAATTCTGAATTTCGAAATTCGAATTTGAACGTTCAAAATTAGAAGTTGGCCCTGTAGCTCAGCTGGATAGAGCGAGAGTCTTCTAAACTCTAGGTCCTGCGTTCGAGTCGCAGCAGGGTCACAAAAAAAAGAACGCCCCCTGTAACAACAGGGGGCGTTCTGATTTTTATGTGCCGTTACCAATTCGTTTGGTACAGGGATCTCCATTAAGGGTAAGGGTTAAAAAACCTTCAGGGAATGGGGGTGGAGTAAAGCTACCTGGATTGGCTGCTTTGCCGACGAATGCACCTAAAAAGGCATTGGTACTATGAGTACTATATGCGTTGATTTCTCCGACCAAGGTACAGGAATTAAAATTAAGTTGTCCAGTAACATTATATAGGCCTATTATGCCACCAGAATTTAATGCTGCACTCCCACTATTAAAATACATATTGCCGCTCCATGTTGTATTAGATATCGTTGCTGCTGTTCCATATGCCATATTTCCAATAATACCTCCCGCATTTATCTGACTACTTGAAACAACGGACAAGGTCTGACTGTTCACCGCGCATTGAGAAATATTTGCTGCGCCACTGTTTTCGATACGCCCTATTAATCCACCGAAATGCAAGGTGTTTGATAAGGTTGGTGTTTCGACATGGCCCTTGACTGTGCAGTTGGAAATTGTAACAGTGTTCCCACTGACATGTCCTACCATTGCACCGTAGTTAATGTTACTAATTGTGCCCGATAAGTCAAGTGTTACGCCATCAACCGTGCAATTTGAGATAGAACAGTTTCGTGCATCGGCACATATAGGGCTGATATACAACGGTATTGAAGAAGCCCCAATATGCTTCAAAGTGATGTTGCGCATGATGAGGTTATTTACAGCGCATCCATTGTACAAATAGCGAAAGAGACCACAGCGGGCTTCAGATAATTCTGTAACACTTGTTATTGTAAGGTTTTTGATAGCAAAACCACCGCCGTTGAAGGACCTTCCTATAGCCAAACTGTCTATCGCATTAATGGTTACGTCATGCAGATCAATGCTGTCGGTTAATTTATAGTAGTATTTGTTATATTTGTTGCTTCTTCCGGGCAGTGTCCATTGGTTGTTTATTGCATCCACCATTGCGAGGAAGTCGTTGCGTGTCGCAATGCGGAAGGGGTCGCCTTCGTCAAGACCTGAACCGGCGAATAGTTTGCCAATGGTAGTGGAGCTGTTGCCGATGACGGTGGTGGAGGTGTATGCCATCATGTTCTGCGCGAGGGCGCCGCCATTCTGCTGGGTACGGCTGAAATGGTAGCGGGTGCCTTCGCGGCGTGCTTCAATTTCGACGGTGAAGTGGTTGTCGGCCCCCACGGCTGCGATGGGCAGTATAACATCGATGCTGGAGTTTACCTCGACGGCGTCGAAGAGCATGGTGACACGCCGCTGCGATAGGTCGGAGGTGGCAACGGGCTCTTGTCCGCCGATGTTGTCGAACCGCAGCGTGCGGCTGCCGCTGAGCTGGTATTTGTCGCTGATGACGGTGATGGATTCCAGAGTCATGCTGCCTTCGACGGTGAGCATCAGCGCCCCTGTCAGGTGGCGGAAGTGGAGCGGCGACCCAGCGGCGCTGACGGCCGCCATGGGCAGTGCCAGAACCTGCCGTCCGCCGGAGGTGCGGTAGGTGTATTCTGACGGCAGGGTCACGGTGACGACTTCGCTGGAGATGGCGCCGCAGAGGGTGCTGGGGAAGAGGGCCATGTTGACATCGGAGGCAGCCGAAGCGGGGATGTAGGCGTGGCCGTTGGCGTTGCGTGTAACCTCGACGGTGGTGCCGTTGATACGGACGAGGTCGCCGTTCTCCCAAGTGGCGTATTTGCCGTCGAGCTGGAGTTTGGCGTCGCCGCCGAACGACTCGGCGGTGATTTCAAGCAGAGCGTCGCCCTCCTTGCTGCATGCGAGCAGGAGTACGGCCATCAACCCTATAGCCAGAAATGTTATGGTAAGCAGTTGTCACATCATTGTAGCAGGATTCTGCAGGTGGCTTTACGGCCTTCGTGGGTGATGGTAAGCAGGTAGACACCTTTGGGCAGCGGCGAGAGGTCGACAGACTGTGTGTTGTGCATCTCGTTGACCTGACGGCCGCTGAGGTCGGTCACCGTCACTTTGTCGACGCGTGTGCTGAGGTAAACCATGCCGTGGGTGGGGCTTGGGTATACGTTGACGGCCAGTTCGGAGGCTTCGTCGATGCCTTCTTCACCGCCGCCAGGACGGGTGAAGGTGAGAATCAGGGTGACGACGCTGTCGCAGCCGAAGCTGGTGGTGAAGTGTTGCTGGTAGGTGCCGGACTCGGTGTAGGAGGTGTCGTTCCATACATAGTTGAGCGCCATGGTGGTGGCGGTGATGGTGTCGACAACTGACGGATGGATGTCGATGACGATGGTGGTGACAGAGTCGCAGCCGAAGACGCTGGTTGCAGCATCGGTGATGGTTGTCGATTCGGTGTATTCGACGTCGTTCCAGACGTAACTGTCGCAGGCGCTCACCAGGGTCTGGCTGTCGGTCGAGGGATGTACGGTAAGCTCAAGGAAATAGAGCGAGTCGCAGCCCGCGGCCATGCTCACCGTGTCGCTATAGGTGTCGGAGACGGTATAAGTGTGACCGCGCCAGAGATAGCTGTCGCACACCTCGACGGTGTCGTAGGCGGTGCCGGAAGGCTGTACGGTGTAGATGTGGAAGGTCACGGTGGAGTCTGCTGAAATGGTTACCGAGGGAAGTCCTGCAGTGTCGCTGCTACAGATGATATCGTTGCTGACGACGGTGGGGTGGGAGCGGTGGGGCAGGACGAGGTTGTCGACCCATGCGCAGTCGCTGCCGTTGCTGACGCTATAGTCCTTGGCATAGCGGAAGGTCAGGGTGTGGCTACCGGCAGTCAGGGGGAATGCGGCACGCGTCCATTCCACTTCACCCGAAGCGTTCATCTGCGATACATCGTCGATGAGGAAGTGGAACTTGTCGTAGTTGCTCTCTGACGAGACGCGGTAGTAGAAGCTTACGCTGTCGGCCGCGGCGACATTGACGCTGATAGACATATCGGAGTTCTGGTTGTGGGTGGGGTATTGTGCCGAACGGAGGCAGTAGGAGCCGTCATAGGGCTGCTCGGTGCTTATGGCCCAAGGATAGGCGGCGGGGGCGGACCAACCGGAGAGGTGGGTGGTGTTGCCTTCGAAGGTCTCCAAGAAGTTCTGGCCAATATATACGGGCAGGCTTCCGCTGAAAGAACCGTAGTTGAAGTTAACTGGCAGGGTGATGCCCTGCAGCAGCTGGGCATTAGCATTTATAGAGACGGTGACATTCTGATTGCCGTCGGAGGCCAGAGAGAAGGGTGCTGTAGCCGAGGGGGTCACGGAGAGTAGATCCACCGGGGAGGAGATGCTGAGTTGATTGCTGCGGGCGGGGGCATGTCCGCTGTTGTGCAGGGTGGCCGTGACCGAAGTTGTTGTACCCGGGAGCAGGCTGGGGTTGTCGTTGGAGTAGGTGATGGACAGTACGGGGGCAAAGAGGGCGAGGCGCAGCGTACCCGTGGCGGCGATGGTGCTGCCAGACCATACAGAGCTGTGGTTAATGTCGGCATAACTGTTGTCGGCAGCGTTGGACGACACATAGGCCGTGACGGCTGCGTTGAGGTCGGTGCTGGCGCCGGCAGCCAGGCTGGCAATAGTCACCGTAGAGGTGGAGAGCGTCAGCATCGGGTTGTTGCTGGTGAGGGTGATGACGATATTGTTGGCCGTTGCATTGCCGGGGTTCTCTACGTGTAATGTCAGTGCTACGGTGTCGCCGGCGTTGAGGGGAGCCGACGTGATGGAGGTGACGAGCGGGAAGGCTCCGGAAGGCTGTATCACACGGATGTTGCGGAAGGCGGTGCGATACTGTTGCGCCGAGGCGGCAAGGAGGTAGGTGCCTACCGACAGGCTGGCGGGCAGTGTGAGCGTAGCGACGCCGGCAGAGGTGGCATAGGCGGCTGCTATCAATGCGTTGGTCACCGTGTCGGTGAGTGCAACATAGGCATAGGGCACGGCTGTCACGGACAACGACGTGGTGCCGTAGTTCACTATCGGTGATACAGCAAGTGCCATCGTGTCGGCCTGGGTCATATACGGCATCACTGCGGGATCGCCCATAAGGTGATAAATCTCCCAGTAGTAGAGCTTGCGACCCGATGTGGACGACTGAACGGCCATATTGCCCTGCATCATTATGGCACCCTGTGTGATAGCCCATTGTGAGTAGGCCTCGTTGTGTGTATGGAAGACACGGTCGTAGACGCCGAGGTTGGAGGCGTCGTATGCCATAGACATCGAGGGACCTATGCTGCTGCGGATGCCTACGGCCCAATAGAAGTCTTCGCCCCAATAGGTGCTGTTACTGCCGCCTATATAACCCACGGCGCCGGCATAGTTGCCCTTGCGGAGCAGAGCTTCACCGAAGCAGGTGCTAACCTCGAATTTATTGGTCAGACAGCAGTTGCCTATCATGAGGCCGAACTTCTGGTTGTTGGTCATCTGGTTGACATGGCTGTTCCCGAAGTTGGGTGTGCCCCAGCCGTCGGGGCCGCCGTGGGCGGTGTAGTTGATGAAGCCGGCGCCCTGGTTGTAGTAGGTGCGCACGAGGGCGGAGTTGCTGTTGCTGCTGGAGCCCACGGTGACGTTGGTGGTTACCGCCGGCGTAATGGAGGTATTGTTCTTGAAGTACATCACCTGGCTCCATCCATGGTTGCCGTTGACGTAGTTGGTGACAGCATAGTCCATGGCTGGATCGCCATAGGTGTAGCCATAGTCGCCGCTAGTGCCACCATCCACGCCGGCCACCATCACCGCACGGTCAAGGAAAGTAGGGTCTGCAAAAGTATATTGCTCATACATAAGAGTCTTCAGAACCTGGGGGCTTAACTCCGAGGCGTTTTGCGCCGAGAAGCGTCCATAATGACAGTCGGGAATATTGTCGCCCGTGGTCCAGGTCATGTAATACAGGTCGGTGACATGGTCGGACGCGGTGGTGCCGGTGAAGGCTGGGAGCTGTGCCACGTCGCCCACCAGCAGCACGTAGGTAGGTGCAGGGTTGTCGATTGCGGCACCGGTATATTGGCTCTGTATGTAGGACTGAATGGATGTGGTAGTGGTGCCGACACCGGGGTCGTCGGTGTAGACGATGTCGGTGAGGAATCCTTTGCGACGTTTCCACTGCACGAAGTCATCCATCTGGCCGCGGAACATGCTGTTGGCCACTATGAGGTAGCGCACGGGGGCGGTGGTACGCACAGACTTGGGATAGAGGCTGTTGATGGCGTCGGCGCCGCTGTTGAAGGCAGGCGAATAATAGCGTTCGAAGAGCTCCTTTGAGGCCTGCTCGTCACCGCCGCGATAGTTGATGGTGACCGTAGCATGACGGCATACGATATACCTCCCACTCACGGGATTGTAGCTTACAGGGGAGAACTGCAGACGGGCCAAGCGTCGGTCGCGGGCCACGCCCACAGCCTCGACCATGGCCTCGCGCTGGCCGACGAAGGCATTCCAGGAATATACTTCGTTGCTGATATACAGCTTCTGGGCTGTGGTATCGCTCTTACGACGCGGCAGCTGCACAGGCACCAGCCGATAGTCGAGCGGCTCCAGCGTATCGTACACGGCATCGCTCACCGTCACCTCGAACTCTGCTCCCATGGGCACCTCGATGAGGCGCGAGAAGGTGGGCAAAGCGGGGAAACCGTAATTCGCCAGCGGCTGCTGGTAGCCGTCGATGGCGAGGGTCGAGAAAGTCTGTCCGTCGATGACGGTCTTGCCGACATTGATGTCGCCGACGTTGAAAGTCACCTGCATGTGCTGCCAGTCGTCGGCTGTGACGTTGAACATTTTTTCCTGTGCGGCACAGTGCAGTGCGCCACAAAGAGCCATAATCAAGGCTACAGAGAGAGCCAGTTTCTTCATTGATTGTTTTTTCTTGCTATAGGGTTGCTGCTAACTTTTAGCATTAATCTATCATTGTTTGATGTCCATCTCGGCTATGAGGTGGTGTGCGCCGGCATACTTGTCGATAAGGAATAGGCAGTAGCGGATGTCAAGGCTGATGTTGCGGCACACTTTGGGGTCGTAGATCAAGTCGCTCATGGTGCCTTCCCAGCAGCGGTCGAAATTGATGCCAACCAGTTCGCCGTCGGCGTTGAGCACGGGCGAGCCGCTGTTGCCGCCTGTGGTGTGGTTGGTGGCGACAAAAGCCACGGGGAGTTCGCCCTGGGCGTTGGCATAAATGCCGTAGTCCTTGCGAATCCAGAGGCGGCGCAGGGTGCGGTCGACGGCATAGTCGTAGATGGCCGGGTTGGCTTTCTCTATGACACCGTCAAGAGTGGTGTAGGCGGTATAGTAGACGCCGTCTTTCGGCTTGAAACCTTGGACGTGGCCGTAGGCGACACGGAGAGTGAGGTTGGCGTCGGGGAAGAAGTTGGAGTCGGGATACATCTCCATCATGCCGTTCATATAGATGCGCATAAGGCTGTCGATGTTCGACGACACCTTGTTGTAATCTTCGTTCTTGCGTTTGCTGTAGCAGAAGTTGTAGGCTTTGTTGTAGAGGAACAGGGACGAGTCGGTCGAGTTCTTGATTTCTTCCTTCATCTTGGCGACGGGCAGGGTGAGCAGGTGTTCCAGTTTTTCTTTGTCGTTGACGATAGAGTTGCGGTAGGCGGACAGGAGCAGGTGGGCCAGTTGTTTCTCGGACTCGCAGAATTCGTTGACGTAAGGCATGTATCCATGCTGCCATGCATAGGCCGAGGTCTCGACCAAGATGGAACGGTCGGTGGCCATGTCGTTCTGCGGGTCGTCAAGATAGGCACGGCTGTCTTCAAGGAATTTCGCAGCGGCCACAGCGGCGGCTTTGTCGTCGAGGTCGGCAATGCGTACCAGCTGTCTGACGCGCTGCATCAAGTCGGTCGACATGATGGACTCGGAATAGTATACTCTGTCGAGACGCATCTGGCGCAGCTTGGAGTAGTTCTCTTCCAGCTGATACAGCACATCGCTGTACTTTGGCTCTTTGTCGGCCCATTTCTGGAATTCGGCCTCTTGGTCGGTCTTGAGGCGGACGCCACGCATGCGCTCGATGCCCTTGCTTTCGCCCTGCCATTTTTTCCAACCGTTGGCAATGTTGGCCACACGCGAGGCATATTTCAAACGCATGGCGGCAGAGGTGCCCATGGCAGTTTTGTAGCGGTCGAGGCGTATCTGGCGCAGGTCGACGCGGGCGGGATTCTCGGAGTTTGCCACAAGGTCCACATAGTCATGTGTGGCGTAGAGATTGGTGGTTCCGGGATATCCAAATACGAATGTGAAGTCGCCCTCGTTGACGCCCTTGAGGTTGATGGTGAGGTGCTTCAGCGGCACATACGGTACGTTGCTCTCGCTGTAGTCGGCCGGTTTGTTGTCCTTGCCGGCATAGACGCGGAACATGGAGAAGTCGCCCGTGTGACGCGGCCACATCCAGTTATCGGTATCGCCACCGAATTTGCCAATGCTCGACGGCGGCGCGCCGACAAGACGGACGTCGGTGAATACCTCGTTGACATACATGAAGTACTGATTGCCAAAATAGAATGGTTTGACAATAGCTTTGTAGTGGGTGCCCTTGACGGCTTTGGCAGTGATTTTGTCAATATTTTTGTCTACGATTTTGTCGCGTTCGGCCTCGTTCATCTTCTCGGTTACGCCGTCAAGCACCTGCTTGGTGACATCTTCCATGCGCACCAGACGGGTGACTGTGAGACCGGGACAGGGTATTTCCTGCTCGCGGTTCATGGCCCAGAAACCGTTGGTCAGGTAGTCGTGCTCGACGGTGGAGTTTCTCACGATGTAGCTGTAGCCACAATGGTGGTTGGTGAGCACAAGGCCTTCGGCACTGATGAATTCTCCTGTGCAGCCGCTGCCAAAGAGCATCACTGCATCCTTGAGCGAAGCATGGTTGACATCATAGATGTCGCTGGCGGAGATGTGCATGCCGGCTTTTTTCATTGCAGCCTCGTTGCGGCCAAGGAGCATGGGAATCCACATCCCTTCGTCGGCCCATGCCATTGTCGGCAGTGTCAGGATTGCAACGGCAATCAGAGTAATGATTTTTTTCATGTGTTTATGTTTTTTGGTTTCTATTCGCAATCTGTTATAGGCGTGCGCGACGCACGGTAAGGATGACGCTTACGGTGCTGATGGCCAACACCAGCACAAAGGTTGTCAAGAAGTCGATGGCTCTCATTGCCACGGGGAAGGCGGCGACCACGAAATTGCCGTCGCCCATCTGTATGATTCCGAATTGTTGCTGCAGGAAGCATACGATGAATCCAAGCAGCAACCCGGCCGATACAGCGACGGTGCATATCAGGATGCCCTCGGCCATGAAGGTGCGGCGCACGCGCTGGTTGGTCATGCCCATGCTCTTCATGATGAAGATGTCCTGTCCTTTGTTTATGACCAAGAGTGACAGCGAGGCCACAAGACTCAAAGTGGATATGAGAACAATGAGAGAAAGGATGAGGTAGATGCCCAATCGCTCGCTGCGGAAGATTTTGAAATACAGAGGTTGCTGGTCGAAGCGGTCTTTTACGGTCAGAGAAGTGCTGGAGGCGGCGAGTGCTGAATTGAGCCGTTTCTTCGCTTTCTGCACGTTGACTCCAGGTTTCAGCTTTATGGCCAACGCACTGCATTCGTCGGGGGCATAGTCCATCAGAGTCCGGACAAAGTCTATATGCGTTACTGCATAGCGACGGTCGATGTCCTGTTGGATGAAGAAATAGCCGACCGGATAGGCATAGCCAATATTGAAGGCTTCATCCATTGTGTAGCCCATTGAGGTGGTGCCACGTCGTGGAATATGAATAGCCGCGGGCATGTTTGACAGTAGCCTGACGCCGAGGTCGTGCGACACTTCGCCGCCGAAAATAATGGCTGGGGCGTCACCAATCATGAGTTGATACTGGCCTTCGTACAGCAGGGTGTCGAGGCCGGATAGTGCCCGGTAACTGTTGTCGACGCCGCGCAGGGTGACGATAGCCTGGTTGCTTCCATAGGTCACCCATGCCGTTTCGCTTACCATCTGGGAGATCTGGTCAACGTCATCGTTGTTGAGTGCACTGTATTCAATGTCGGCGAGGCGGAATGTCTTGCCCTCGGAGGGCTCAATGACCAATTCGGGGTCAAAGGTATTGAACAGACTTTTGGTTATTTCGCCTATGCCGTTGTATACCGACAGAACCACTATAAGCGCCGCCGTGCTCACCATCAGTCCGATGAGCGATATCCACGAGATGACCGTCACCACGGACTTTTGTCTGTGGGCGAACAGGTAGCGGACGGCTATGAGCGATTCCAGTTTCACGGATTGCTATTGTTTGAGCAGACGGTTGATGTTGTCGATATAGTCCAGAGTGTCGTCAATGTAAAACTCCAGTTGCGGGATTATGCGCAGCTGTTTCCCTTCTCGCATGCCAAGACGCCGCCGCAGGTCTGATGTGTTGGCGCGGATTAGGGCCATGATGCTGTCGGGTGTGCCTTCGCCGATGACCATGATGGAGACATAGACGCGGGCTATGGAAAGGTCGGGCGTGATGCGCACCTCGGTGACTGTGATGAGCGACGGACCGAGCACAGATTTCATCTCCTTGAGGAAGATGTCGCCCATATCCTGCTGTATTAGCCGGCAAATCTTGTTTTGTCGTGTTGATTGCATCTTGTTGCGTTTAATGCTTGTTTACCAACGCCAGCCCACACGGATTGGCAGGAATATAGTCTGCTGCATGTAGGCCACGCCGAGTGTCGCATAGAAGGAGTGCCACAGGCGTGTTTTATTGCGCATGCCGCGTGCCAGCTGCTGTGCATAGTACCAGTTGATGCCTCCGTAAATCTCGGCCAGGGGGGAGAATTTTGACTTTTCGGCCATCAAGAGGCTTCCACCGATGCGACCTCCGAGCATGGGTGCCCAGTTGATGGAGGAGGGTTGGTAGTCGATACCCATGCCGGCCTTCCAGATGGGACGGAAGTCGAAATCGGCGAAGAAATTGACGCCCATCATCGGATTGGCGAGCTCCTGCTTGAAATTATGGTAGTAGTTAAAGCCTACGCCGCCGCCGAGGAACCAGTCTTGGCTGATGTTGACTCCGGCCATGACGTTGACACCAGCCGCGTGTTCGTAGTTGGGCAGGTTGTAGCCCGTTTCGCCGGGGGTGCCTGTGTTGCCCATGAAAATGGAGTAGCCGGCTTCCGCTTTGAGCATGAACTCGTTCTTGGGTCCGAGTTGTGAATACTGTGCTGCCGTTTGCAACGACATTACCGTTAGCACGGCGGCGATAAGAATGCTTAGTCTATTTTTCATTGGTGTTGTGTATTTTGTTCTATAGCTGTATTAATCGTGATTGTAGCGACTTGCAGTTGTTGGAAATCTGCACGGTATATGTGCCTGGTGCGAGATTGGGTTGAAGTTTTTGTCCGTTGAATATGCCTCCGCGATTCCACACTTGGCGACCAGATTCATCGAATATCGCTATCGTGAAAGTCCCGTCCATAGGCACCTCAACCGTAAATGGCTCTCCTTTCTGCAGTGGGTTTGGGAAGAGGTTTATGGCGTTATGGTTGTCGGCGTGGACCTCGTTGATGCCCACCAAGGCACTGTCTACAATGGCAATGGTGTATTCGCCAGGCTGCAGGTTGTCCACTACGAAGAAGCTCTCGTAGTTGTTGTCCAGCGTGGTACGCGACACAACCGTCCAAGGATCGCTTGCCGATGGGCGGTAGAGCACAGCGGCCGAGTCGAATGAGCGACTTGGCAGACAGTCTTTGTCAAGGTAAGGATAGTTGCCCGACGGGTAGTTGCTCTTCACAAAACGGAACATGCCTTTTACGCCATGTATGTGTGGCCCCAAGGCATTGACTACCCAGTACCGGTTAATCGTACTCTTCACACCTGCCATAGTGTCGGTGTCATAGGGTTTGCCCCAGTGGTGTTCTATATAGAGGGTCACACTGTCCTCTTGTCGTTCGGTGGCTTTGATGCGCATGTGTGCTATCTCGGCCCCACGTTGGCCGGCACCCTTAAATGTTATTTCGGCGTTGGTGGCGGCATCGCTTATCTCGCGGTCCAGGTCGAGCACACAGAAAGCCGGCACGAATGGCAGGTTCACTGTCTCTTGGCATCCCTCGTCGTCAAATTCAATCCAGCGCTTGCAACTGGTGCTGTCCCAGCCATCGCCTTCGGCAAAGAAGGTCACGGGGACTCGGTTCGAGCCCATCCTTGCACTGGTACCGACACCCTGTTGCTTTATCATCACAACCACTTCATTCTCTATACATCCGCTGCGCAATATCTCCACATGATAATCCACAAATCCCGGGTTGAAGACATGGAAGTCGAAAAAGTCGGTCAGGTCCACACCGCTGTAGAGACTGAGCGAGTCACGGACCGCGTAGGCGTCGACATTGCCGAAGGCCTTGCTCTGCATCAGCCGTGTCATGGCGTTATAGAACACTTCCTCGCCAAGATATCCACGCAGGTAGTGCCACATCATCCAGCCTTTGTCGTAGGTAGTGGAGCCGTATGTATATGCATGAGGCATACCGCTCAGCGGGCGGTACACTCCGCCGTCGGTTATATGTGTTTCGCGTATCACACTCTCCAAGTTCCGTTGGTAATAGTCGTTCGATGCCTTACGTCCGAGCACCGACTCCATGGCCACTTCGCTGCAGAACGAGGCACCTCCTTCGTTGAACCACATGTCGCCTGCTGTACGGCAGGTTACAAGGTTGCCGAACCATGCATGCCCCAGTTCGTGAGCTATGGTGCTCTGTGCCCGTTCGTCCATCGAACTGACAAATTCGCGGTAGAGCGCTATATTGTTCACGCTCTCCATAGATCCTTTGTGGGTGGCGATATAGCCTATGCGTCCCCAGCGATAGGGGCCGAAGCAGCGTTCGTACATTGGCACCACGTTGTCAAGTTCTGCAAAGGCGTTGACCACGTTGTTGCTGTCCTGTGTTGTGAATCCGACAGTCAGCGGATAGGTCCCGTTTTCGGAATGTATGTCGCGGTTCATGCGGTGCCAGGCAGCTTGGCTTACTGATACGAGGTAAGTGGGGGTGGCTTGTTCGATGCGCCATACCGAATGCTCGCAGCCCGTGCTGTCGATGCTGCGGTGTTGGCATGTGCCTCCGCATTCAGCCGTCCAGCCGCTGCGGGTTTTCATGCGGATTGTATAGGTGGCTTTGTCGGTGAAATTGTCACGGCATGGAAACATGGACCTGCCGAAAGCATGCGGGTTCTCGGCAAAGGCAACTCCGAGGTTGTAGCTCATGTCGCCGTTGAAGTGGAATCCACCCCATCCTTGGCTTTCCACGTATCCGTGCCCACGGTAGTGGACGGTTACCGTGAATGGGACACCCACTGCAATGGCGGGCAGCTCTATGTTGTAAATGTCATGGCTCACGGTGTCTCGCCCCGACACCCTGATTGAATCCACTGTGCCTATCAAGTTGAGACCTATTGTGCTGCAGGGTCTCTCAAGTTGCATTGTGATAACTGCCTTACCTCCGAACGGTACGCCGTTGCTCAGGTCCAAACTGAGGTCATAGTCAATCACGTTGACCGAGTCGGTCTGGGCGTTCGCCACGGTGGCCGAAACCATCAGAATCAGGAGTGCTGTCAGTATCTTTATTGCCTTCATTTTGCAACTCTTTTGAAGTGCAAATATACTAATAAAATACAATAATAGAATAAAAAAAATGCAACATGCTGTTTTGTTGCATGTTGCGTGGCTGTAATATAAAAAAACGAGTCGTGCGTCGACCCGTTTTTTGTGGAGTAGATGGGACTCGAACCCACTACCTTTTGATTGCGAACCAAATGCTCTACCAGATGAGCTACTACCCCGTCTCTTCTTATCAAAAAAGGGCCGTTTTTGCGACCCTCTTTGTGGAGTATATCGGAGTCGAACCGATGACCTCTTGCATGCCATGCAAGCGCTCTAGCCTACTGAGCTAATACCCCGTATCAATTCCGTAAAATCTCTCGAAATCGGCTGCAAAAGTACAACCTTTTTTCAAACTGACAAAATTTTTTTCAAATAAAATTATATTGTGTTGATTTTCAGATGTCCCATGTGAAGCCGTCAAATGGATGCGCTCTGTCAAAACCTTGTTCTTGGGAGCGTTCCTGCATTTTTTTGATGCGTTTCAAGCCGCGACGCCAAAGTCTGATGTCAAATATCACAAAGACAATGAATAAAACTACACAGACCCCGCCTACTATCATGTTCGTTTCGTCACCGTCGCTTGCCAAATTCGATGCCACCATAAGCAGCGAGTCGTATGTTCCGTGCAACAGCATGGGGTATAAGAAGGCCTTGAAAAGGTGCCCTTTGCGGTTCTCTGGGTCGAACTTTGCCAAGGAAATGTAGTAACCCATCGCCACTGCGAACAGGAAGTGTGCAGGTACGGCCAATATGCCGCGGAATAGGGCTGTCATCATTTGGTCATCGCCCTGTATCACATAGCCGATATTCTCCACGCAGGCAAAACCGAGTGACAGATATACTGCATAGACTATGCCGTCGAAATATTCGTCGAAGTGTTTGCTGTTCCATATCAGAAGCATCAAAAGACCCAGCTTGCACAATTCTTCGCTGAATCCGGCCACCAGGAAACCATCGAACAGCCCGTTAAGCACAGGCAGGCTCTCTGCCGACGGCGAAAAGGGCATGATGATTGTCTCCAGCAGTACTGCCGGTATCACCGACAGGCAACCCACAAAGAAAGTCAGGATTAACTTGCCTATAGGTTCTGGCTGGTACTTGTCCTTTTTGTAGATAAAGAACAGTAGCAGCAATACTGGCAGTACCGCTGAGAGAAATGCTATGTTCATGTTTCTGGTGATTTGTCTCTTATCACTCGGCCGAGTGTGCGTTTGCTTCAGCGTCGACGCGTTTCACCATGCCTTGCAATGCTGTTCCGGGACCTACCTCGATGAATTCGGTGGCACCGTCTTTCAGCATGTTCTGCACTGTGGCTGTCCAGCGCACCGGCGAGGTGAGCTGCATCAACAGATTCTTCTTGATTTCGGCAGGGTCGCTGTGCGGCATGGCGTCGACGTTCTGGTAGCAGGGGCAGACGGGTTTGTGGAACTCGGTGCGCTCGATGGCTTCGGCCAGCTCCACGCGTGCAGGTTCCATCAGTGGGCTGTGGAAAGCGCCACCCACGGCCAAAGGCAGAGCCTTGCCTTTCACCTCTTTCACCTTCTCGCAGGCACGGGCAACACCTTCGTTTGTGCCGCTGATGACCAACTGCCCGGGGCAGTTATAGTTAGCCGGTACGACAACCTCGCCGTCTACCGATGCACAGATGTCCTCCACGGTCTTGTCGTCGAGTTTCAGCACGGCGGCCATGGTTGACGGTGTCTTCTCGCAGCATTTCTGCATGGCGTTGGCGCGGGCGATGACGAGGCGCAGGCCGTCCTCGAAGCTCATAGCTCCGGCGGCGACAAGGGCCGAAAACTCACCCAGAGAGTGGCCACCCACCATGTCGGGCTTGAACTGCTCGCCCATATACTTGGCCAATATGACCGAATGGAGGAAGATGGCGGGCTGCGTCACCTTTGTCTGCTTCAGGTCCTCCGGGGTGCCGGCAAACATTAGGTCGGTAATGCGGAAGCCGATGATTTCGTTGGCTTTCTCAAACATGGCGCGGCACTCGTCGTTGCCGTCATAGAGGTTTTTGCCCATGCCCACAAACTGGGCTCCCTGGCCGGGGAATACGTATGCTTTCATATTAGTTCTTATCTTAAATTTTATTAATAACGGAAAGTGTATTCTTTTTATTGTGCCGTTAGCGGACTTTCACCTGCACGCCCTCGACCTCGGTGTTCATACCGCCATCGGCACCGGCACCGATTTCAATAACGGGATTGTGATCATCAATTATCATCAGCCCCATCGTAATGGCCGAAGCCTCCAGCTTGACGGTCGGCAGTGTGCGGTTCTCGGTATAGTGGTCCTCCAGCAGCACATACTTGAAGTAGCCAACAGTGCGGAAGGTAATGGTGTAGTCGCCCTTGGGAATTTCTATGTGATAGAGGCCGTCGAAGTCGGTATAGGCGACCGTCACCGTGTCGTTGTTGCTGTCGGTGATGATGATGTTTAC
>JAEEGL013289340.1_pt1 | contig 41464 bp, 36 predicted proteins | sample 9134231 | NCBI WGS metagenome assembly JAEEGL01 (sample SAMN16246548, study PRJNA631951) | gut metagenome | biome: gut microbiome; feature: rumen; material: fiber-attached | host: Bos | place: Iran: Karaj | collected 2018-10
ACAGGTATAGGTAAGGAAGGCTATTCCATAATCGGACAGGGCCAGATAGACAGGATCCTTTCCGGCAAGCCTGAGGAGCGCCGAGAGCTTTTTGATGAAGCTGCCGGTATAGTTAAGTTTAAAAAGCGCAAGGATACTACATTAAAGAAACTCGAAAATGCGGAGCAGAACCGTATCAGGGTAAATGATATCCTTTCAGAGCTTGAGAGGACTATCGGTCCTCTTGAGAAACAGTCCGAAAAGGCAAGAGAATTCCTTAAATACAGAGAAGAATTAAAGAAGCTGGATGTAAATTTCTTCCTGCTTGAGAGCGAGCGCAAGGAAGATGTAAAAAAGCAGACAGACGAAAAGCTTGAGATCGCCAACAGAGATCTCAATAACGAAAAAGAAAACTTTGAAAAAATCCGCGCTGAATATGATGAGATCGTAAAGAATCTTGCTGATATCGACACTGAAATCGAAGAAACAAGAAATTCCTTAAGCAGTACAGGATCGGCAAGACTTAAACTCCAAGGTGAGATAAATGTCTTCCAGGAGCAGATACATTCTTCAGAAACAGCGATCGAGCATTTCCGCAAGCGTATCGAAACGCTGAATACCGAGATCACTGATCGCGAGAAAGAGATCAAGGAAACCGGTAAGGGAAAAGAAAATGCCGATGCCGATACAGATGCCATCAAGCAGGAGCGCGATAAGGAAAAAGCCGCTCTTGATCTTATCCAGGCTGCTATCGAAGAGCTCAACCAAAAGATCGAGCACAACAAATCAGAGATCATCAATATTCTTAATGAGCGTACCGAGACGCGTTCCAAAAAGGAACGTTATGACACTATGCTCGAGAATACCAGGGTGCGCAAGGCCGAGCTCGCTTCCCGTCTTATTTCAGCAAAGTCTAACGAAGAGGAACAAAACAGTATCATAGCAAGCCTTCAGGACGAGTTTGACCGTATAAATAAAGAACTCGAGGAACTGAACTTCAATCAGAAGAAGGCAGAGGAACGTCTGGACGAGATACATGATGAGCTCTCAGCCAAAGATAAGGAACTCCGTGATACACAGGTCATCTACCACGAGGACAAGAGCCGTCTTGATGCCATTTCAAACATTACCGAACGTTACGAAGGATACGGCGGATCGGTTAAAGCTGTAATGGATAAGAAGGAAAAGGATGGTATCTCAGGGATAATCGGTGTTGTTGCCGATATCATCAAAACTGAAAAGAAATACGAGATTGCAATAGAAACAGCTCTCGGCGGAAATATCCAGAATATTGTTACGGAAGATGAAGAGACAGCGAAGAAAATGATCACCTATCTGAAGGAGATCAAAGGTGGCAGAGCCACATTTCTTCCTCTTACATCCATAAAGGATCCGGAAAAATTCAAGAATCCGGATTCACTCAATGAAGTAGGTGCTATAGGCCTTGCTGACAGCATAGTTGTTACCGAGGAAAAATACAGCGATGTAGCCAAGAGTATGCTTGGTCGTATCCTTGTGGTAGACAACATGGATAATGCGCTCGCCATAGCACGAAAATACCGCTACGGTATCAGAATGGTAACTCTTGACGGAGAGCTTCTTGTTCCCGGTGGTGCAATAAGCGGTGGCCGATTTAAGAATAATTCCAATCTTCTCGGCAGAAGACGTGAGATGGAAGAACTCGATGCCAAAGTAAAAGCATCACTTAAAAAGATAGACGGTATCCTTTCCGAGATCGAAACTATCAAGAACGAGAGAAACCGCCTGCGCGTCGAGAATGAGGATATAAAGACCAAGATAAACGCTCAGTTCATTAAGATGAATACTGCAAAACTGAATGTCCAGAAGGCTCAGGAAAAGATCGATGAGACCAAGAAGGGCGTTGACGGTCTTAACAATGAGCAGGAAGAGATCGAGAAGCAGGTTATCGATATCAAAGAAAACGAAAAGACTCTTGATGAATATTTAAAGGATTCCCAGATCAGGGAAGATGAATTAACTAAGGAGATCGAAGGCCTTCAGGAACAGCTCGAAGTAAAGCGTGAAGATGAGCTTACTCAAAACGCAAAAGTAACCGAGAAGGAAGTCGAACTTGAAAAAGCTCTGCAGAAGCAGGAATTCGAACAGTCGAATTTTGACCGTATAACTGCAGAACTTGAAGCCAGAAAGAAAGAGAAGGCTGAAGCCGAAGCTTCCATAAAAGAAGCGGAAGAGAACATTTCCGACAGACAGCACAATATCGAGGAAGTTAAGAAGACTATCGAAGCCTCCTATACTACAGAGAATGATATACAGCAGAAGTTTGCCGACCTTACCGAAAAGAGAGAAGCTCTTGCCGAGAAGAACAAGGGTTTTATGGACAGACGTGAAGCCATAAACAACAGGATGAATGACCTGGATAAGGAAGTTTACCGTCTATCCGATCAGAAGAAACGTATAGTCGAAGAACTAGAGTCTCTCGCAAATTATATGTGGGCTGAATATGAACTTACGATGAGGGATGCTGAGGAACTCAAAGATCCTGAACTTACAGATCTGCAGACCATAAGACAGGACAAGGATGCCCTGAAAGATGCGATCAAGAAACTCGGTGATGTCAATGTGGGCGCCATCAAGGAATATCAGGAGCAGAACGAAAGATATACATTCTTAAAGACTCAGCATGATGATCTGATAAAGGCAGCTGATGAGCTTAAGGGTATAATCGAAGAACTTGATAATTCGATGCGTTCAATCTTCACTGAAAAGTTTGAAGAGATAGGCAAGGAATTTGATAAGGTATTCAAGGTGATGTTCGGTGGAGGTAAGGTTTCACTCAGCCTCCAGGAAGATGCGGATATCCTTGAAGCCGGTGTACTTATTAATGCAGAACCGCCCGGAAAGAAACTGCAGAACATGATGCAGCTCTCCGGTGGTGAGAAGGCTCTTACTGCTATAGCGCTGCTCTTTGCAATACAGAACTTAAAGCCTTCACCTTTCTGTCTGCTTGATGAGATAGAGGCTGCGCTTGATGAAAGTAACGTCGGCCGTTATGCAGGCTACCTGCACAAACTTACCGAACATACACAGTTTATCGTCATCACACACAGACGTGGAACTATGGAAAAGGCAGACAGACTCTACGGTATCACGATGCAGGAGAAGGGTATTTCAACGCTCGTATCTGTCAACCTTATTGATGAACAGCTTGAGAATTAGGAATAATACATAATGGCTTGGTTTTCAAAATTATTTAAGAAAAAAGAAGAAAATACTGAAGAAAATAAAGTGGCAGAGCTTGAAAGTTCAGAAGCTTTAGAGTCAGAAACGGAAGATTCTGAATCAACAGTTGCTGAGGTTACGGAAACGTTAGCCAAAGCCCCCGAAAGCCCTGAAAAGGATCCTGCAGAATCTGCAGAAACAGAAGCTTCAGCTTTCGGATCCGGATCTGAGGTTTCCCAGTCTGAAGATACTGAAGCTGAAAAAGAAGAAGAAAAAGCAGAAGAAGAGAAACCCGCTAAAAAGCCGGGTTTCTTTGCACGTCTTAAGCAGGGACTTAAGAAGTCTCGTGATAATTTCGTTTACAATCTTGATATAGTCTTTAATGGCGCTGAAGAAATCGATGATGATTTTTATGACAGTCTTGAAGAGATCATGATCATGGGTGATATCGGAGTCGAAACTTCGACTATGATCCTTGATAATCTCAAGAAACATGTAAAGGAACAGAAGATCGTAAAACCCCCTGAATGCAGAGAGCTGCTTATTGAGGATATCAAAGCGGCGATGGCACTTCCGGAGGATGCATATAAACTTGAAACAGACAAGAGCATAGTGTTCGTGACAGGTGTAAACGGAGTAGGAAAAACTACTTCGATAGGAAAACTTGCAGCATCCTTTAAGGCTGAAGGAAAGAGCGTTATGCTTGCTGCTGCAGATACTTTCAGAGCTGCAGCCGGTGAACAGCTTAAGATCTGGTCAGACCGGGCAGGCGTTCCAATTATTGGAGGAAGGGAAGGGGCAGATCCTTCCAGTGTGCTCTTTGATGCCGTTCAGGCAGCAAAAGCCCGGGGCACAGACATCCTTCTTGTGGATACAGCAGGACGACTCAACAATAAAAAGAATCTCATGAACGAGCTTGCTAAGATGAACAAAGTCATCGACAGGGAATATCCTGAGGCTCACAGAGAGAATCTGATCGTCCTTGATGCCACCACGGGACAGAATGCGTTAAGACAGGCTGAAGATTTTAACGAGGTTAGCTCTCTTACCGGTATCGTACTTACAAAGATGGACGGTACTGCAAAGGGAGGCATCGCTATTGCCATACAGGCTAAACTGCACATACCCGTAAAATATATTGGAGTAGGCGAACATATTGAGGATCTTCAGAAGTTTGATCCTGATTCATATGTAAGAGCACTGTTTGACAGAAGTGATGATGGTGAAGACGAAGAAATAAAGGAGCAGGAATAAAATGAGTGAGAAGATGCTTACACTTGAAAAATTTGAGGAAGCCTCAGAGCGAGTTAAGGAAGTCACACTTGAGACCAAGCTTATATATAGTGAATATCTTTCAAATCTTACAGGCAACAAGGTTTATCTGAAACCCGAAAATATGCAGTTTACCGGGGCATACAAGGTTAGAGGAGCTTATTACAAATCAAGCACACTTACCGAAGAGGAAAGATCACACGGTGTGATCACCGCATCTGCCGGAAACCATGCCCAGGGTGTTGCCTATGCAGCAAAGAAAAAAGGCATGAAAGCAACTATTGTTATGCCTACCACAACACCGCTTATAAAGGTTAACCGTACAAAGAGCTTCGGCGCTGAGGTCGTTCTTTGGGGCGATGTTTATGATGAGGCATGCGCAAAGGCTTATGAGATAGCAAAGGAAAAGAAGCTTACTTTCATACATCCTTTCGATGATCTGACTGTTGCAACAGGTCAGGGTACCATCGCTATGGAGATAATCAAGGAACTTCCTCTTGTAGATGTCATCCTTGTTCCCATCGGAGGCGGCGGATTGGCATGCGGTGTTTCAACTCTTGCCAAGCTCTTAAAGCCCAATATCAAAGTGATAGGTGTAGAACCTGCCGGAGCTGCCTGCATGAAGGCTTCATTAAAGGAAGGTCATGTTGTTACTCTTGATTCTGTAGATACTATCGCTGACGGTACAGCGGTTAAGACCCCCGGAAGCAAGATATTCCCTTATATCCAGCAGAATATCGATGATATCATCACCGTAGAAGATGAGGATCTTATCGTATCCTTCCTTGATATGGTCGAGAATCATAAGATGATAGTTGAGAATTCAGGACTTCTTACCGTTGCAGCACTTAAGCAGCTCGATATCAGAGGAAAGAAGATCGTTTCTATCCTGTCCGGCGGTAATATGGATGTCATCACAATGTCATCTGTTGTTCAGCAGGGACTCATTTTCCGTAACAGGATATTTACTGTTTCTGTACTTCTTCCGGATAAGCCGGGTGAACTGCAGAGGGTTGCAGGTGTAATTGCTGAAAAGAACGGAAACGTTATCAAGCTTGAACACAATCAGTTTGTTACTACAAACAGAAAATCTGCTGTTGAGCTCCGCATAACGATCGAAGCTTTCGGTACAGAACACAAGGAACAGATACTTTCAGCTCTTGAGACCACAGGATTCAAACCGAAGGTTGTAAGGACACTTATCTGATCGGTTTTGTGCAATATGCTGATTTACAGCTGATGTTTTTAGGTATATTCTTACTCATGTTGATGCAAAAACATCAGTTTACCTTTTACTAGGAGGAAATTATGAAAAAGAGATTTTTGTCACTTATGCTTGCTGCTGTAACTGCAGTTTCAATGTGCGCATGTACTTCAGAGCCGGCTGCTCCTGCTCAGACAGATGATGCAGCCCAGGATACCGGAAGCGAAGGAAATGAGGAAAGCGCTCCCGCTAAAGATGCAGGCTCCGTAAAGATCGGTGCAATTCTTGTCGGTGATGAGAACGAAGGCTATACATATGCTCATATCGATGGCATAAAGAAAGCTGCTGCCGCAGTAGGTATTCCCGAAGAAAATATTATCTGGAAGTATTCAATCCCCGAGGATGAGAGTTGCTATGATGCTGCTATCGATCTGGTAGATCAGGGCTGCACAGCTATCTTCTCTAACAGCTACGGACATCAGTCATTTATGCAGCAGGCTGCAGGAGAGGAGCCTGATGTACAGTTCGTTGCAATGACAGGTGATACTGCTGCAATGAGCGGCCTGGCTAATTTCTCAAATGCTTTTACAAATGTATATGAAGCAAGATATGTTTCAGGTATCGTTGCAGGCATGAAGATCAAAGAGCTTGTTGACGATGGCAAGATCGCTGCAGAAAACATGGACAGTGACGGCAATGTAAAGATAGGCTATGTTGGTGCTTATCCTTATGCAGAGGTTGTTTCCGGATATACAGCTTTCTATCTCGGAGCCAAGTCAGTTTATGAAAAGGTTTCAATGGAAGTCATCTACACCAATTCATGGTTTGATATCGCAGCTGAAGGCGAGGCTGCAAATTCACTTATGTCTGACGGATGTGTCATCATCGGTCAGCACGCCGATTCAACAGGTGCACCTACTGCGATCCAGGCAGCACTTGATTCAGGAAAGGTTGCTTATTCAGTAGGTTATAACGTTGATATGTTAAATGTAGCTCCTACAGCTGCTCTCACATCTGCTACAAATAACTGGTCAGTTTATTATACTGATGCCTTCAATGCAGTTCTTGCAGGAGAGAAGATACCTACAGACTGGTCAAAGGGCTATGCTGACGGCGCAGTTGCCATCACAACACTTGGTCCTTCTTGTGCTGAGGGAACTCAGGAAGCTGTTGATTCTGCGATCGCAGCTATTAAGGATGGAAGCCTTCATGTATTTGATACTTCCAAGTTTACTGTAGGCGGTCAGCCTGTCACAACCGCAATGGTAGATATGGACGGCGATTTTGAAAACGATGATGAGGAAGCTGTTTCAGACGGTTACTTCCATGAATCAGAACTTAGAGCTGCTCCTTCATTCTATCTTAGAATAGACGGCATTACTGAGCTTATCAGTGAATAATTGAAACATTGACGGACAGCCGGGAAGATTTTCCCGGCTGTATTTTACTATTTTAGGGTGTTTATGAGTTCTACGGCATTAAGTATAAAGAATTTAAGTAAATACTTCGGAAGCGTATGTGCAAACGATCATGTTAGCCTTGATATATACAAGGGTGAGATCCTTGCGTTGCTTGGTGAGAACGGCAGCGGCAAAACCTCACTCATGAATATGCTTTCCGGTATTTATTTCCCTGATGAGGGACAGATATTTGCAGACGGTAAGGAAGTCTGCATAAGATCACCCAAAGATGCATATGCACTGGGCATAGGCATGGTTCATCAGCATTTTAAACTTGTAGACGTGTTTTCGGCTTCAGAGAATCTTATCCTTGGAATAGATCCTTCCAAGCCTCTCGACCGTAAGAAGATTAATCAGGAACTTAAGACCATATGCGACAGATATGGTTTCGAAATAGATCCGGACAAAAAAGTATATGACATGAGCGTTTCCGAAAAACAAACGCTCGAGATAATAAAAACCTTATATAGGGGTGCTAATGTACTGATACTTGATGAGCCTACGGCGGTTCTTACTCCTCAGGAAACAGAACGTCTCTTTTCCGTTATCAAAAACATGAAAAAAGACGGAAAAACCGTTATCATCATCACTCACAAGCTTCACGAAGTGCTTGAGATAAGCGACAGGGTAGCTATCCTCAGAAAAGGCGCGTACGTAGGCTGTATTGAAACCGCCAAAGCTGACGAGAGCAAGCTTACGGAAATGATGATGGGTGAGAAAGTTACTCTTAATATTGAGCGCCCTGAAATAAAAGACAAAAAGCTCAGATTGTCGGTAAAAGACCTGTGCTGCAAGGATGCAGAAGGCAGGGATCATCTTAAAAATATTTCTTTTGATCTGTACAGCGGTGAGATATTCGGGATTGCCGGGATATCAGGCTGTGGACAGAAGGAACTTCTCGAAGCGATAGCAGGTCTTCAGCCTGCTGCATCAGGATCCAGCATAAAGTATTTCCGTGATTCCGAAGATGAAGCAACGGAACTGATAGGAAAAACACCCAGAGCAATACGAAATATGGGCGTTCATCTTTCTTTTGTCCCGGAAGACAGACTCGGTATGGGTCTTGTAGGTTCCATGGGTATGACAGATAATATGATGCTCAAGGATTATGACTCAGGCAAGCTTTTCTTTACAAACAGAAGGAAACCGGGCGAACTTGCTGCAAGGATAAAGAAAGAGCTTGATGTGGTGACACCCGGTCTGCAGACTCCTGTAAGAAGGCTTTCAGGAGGTAATGTTCAGAAAGTCCTTGTGGGACGTGAAATATCAGCTGATCCTACAGTGCTTATGACCGCATATGCCGTGCGCGGACTGGATATAAACACCTCTTATACAATATACAAACTTTTGAATGAACAGAAGAAAAAAGGCACTGCGATAATATTTGTTGGTGAAGATCTGGATGTGATGCTTGAACTCTGTGACCGAATACTTGTGCTTAATGCAGGTAAATGTGCAGGCATCACAGACGGACGAAAAATAACAAAAGAGGAGATCGGACTTATGATGACCGGTTCGGAAAGGAAGCAGGATGAGCACTGAAATAAAGACAGAAAAGGCTCCTTTTGTCCGGGTTGTCAAACAGGAAGGGATGCCTTTTTCAAAACGCGTAGTAGTTCGCATCTGTTTTGTATTGATCGCGCTTGTTGTCTGCGGTTTTCTTATAAATGCGATCACATCTTATGATCCTGTCAGTGTATATACGATCATGTTTGAAGGTGCTTTTGGAAATGCCAGACGTACATGGGCAACAGTCCGTGAGATGATGATGCTTGCTCTGATCGCCATAGGACTTGCACCTGCATTCAAGATGAAATTCTGGAATATTGGTGCTGAAGGTCAGATCCTTATCGGAGGTATCATTTCAGCCGGATGTATGATATATCTTTCCGCATGTCCGGCTCCCGTACTGCTTCCTCTCATGTTTGTTTTAAGTGCTGCAGGCGGAGCTGCATGGGCTTTGCTTCCTGCCGTTTTCAAAGCCAAATTCAATACAAACGAGACACTGTTCACCCTTATGATGAACTATGTTGCCATACAGCTTACATCTTTCTTCGTGGCACATTGGGAAAATCCTAAGGGTTCAAATACTGTCGGTGTAATTAATTCGGCAAATCAGGCCGGATGGTTTCCTGAAGTATTTGGACAGAAATATTTCATTAACGTCGCACTTACTCTTGTTTTTGCGATCTTTATGTTCATTTATCTCAGATATACAAAACACGGTTTTGAGATAAGTGTGGTAGGAAATTCCGAGAATACTGCAAGATATGCCGGAATGAATGTCAGCCGCATCATGATAAGGACAATGCTTCTTTCCGGAGCTATATGCGGCATTGCAGGTTTCATGGCTGTCAGCGGAGCTTCACATACGATCTCAACTTCAACGGCCGGCGGCAGAGGTTTTACTGCAATAATAGTAGCCTGGCTTGCCAAGTTTGATTCCGCTACAATGCTTATTATTTCTCTGTTGATCGCTTTCTTAAACAGCGGTGCTACAGAGATTGCTTCGAAATGTAAGCTGAACGATTATGCTTCCGATATGATAATCGGTATCATTCTTTTCTTTATACTGGCAAGTGAATTCTTTATCAATTACAGACTGGTATTCAGAAAGAAAGAAAAGGGAGGTGTCTGATGCAGAGTCTGATAAGTCTTTTCCAGGCAGCGGTTGTATTTGGTACTGTTATAATGTTTGGATGCATAGGTGAGATCATCACTGAAAAGGCCGGTAATCTTAATCTCGGAGTCCCCGGTATTATGTATCTGGGCGGCATTGCTTCACTTGCAAGTGTATTCATATACGAAGGCAGCACAAATGCTCCTTCGCCTGTAGTATGTATTTTGCTTGCATTAGTTTCATCATTTGCAGCATCAGCTTTAGGCGGTCTTGTATATGCCTTTTTGACAATTACATTAAAAGCAAACCAGAATGTTACCGGTCTTACGCTTACAATATTCGGTTCCGGAGTGGCAAACTTTTTCGGTGGTTCCCTCAATACTCTTGCTGGGAGATTTGAACAGGTAGCTGTTCCTGTGACCAGTGCGGCATTCAGAAAAACTTCGATGCTTTCAAGCATACCGGTTATCGGTAAATTATTCTTCTCGTATGGTTTCATGGTTTATCTTGCGATAATAATTGCAGTACTTACACATTTCTTTATGAATCATACAAGACGCGGACTGAATCTGCGGACTGTCGGTGAAAATCCTGCTGCGGCAGATGCTGCGGGCATTAATGTTAACAGGAACAAATATCTTGCAATATGCATAGGTGCCGGGATATCGGGATTTGGCGGTGCATATTATGTAATGGATTATATTAAGGGAACGTGGGCTAATGACGGATCGATCGAGAATCTCGGCTGGCTTGCGGTTGCTCTTGTTATCTTCACTACTTGGAAGAGTAAAAATGCCATCTGGGGCGCTTATCTCTTCGGAATACTGTTTTGGATGTTCCTTTATATCCCCGGACTTACCAGAAGCTCTCAGGAACTCTTTAAGATGCTTCCTTATGCGGTGACAGTCATAGTACTTATAATCACCAGCCTTAAGAACAGCAGGGATAAACAGCCACCTGCAGCACTGGGACTTCCATATTTCAGGGAAGAAAGATAGAATGAAATGATCCAATAAAGATCTGACATATTACTGAGGGAGGGAAAATGAGACTTATTATTCTTTTTATTGCGATCCTCGTTGCATTTATTATGGCGATAGTGATGATCGTCAATCCGGAAGCATACAGGAATTTTATCAGGAATAATCCTGCGACAGATCCCAGTGGCAAGTGGAGCGATGCTTCAGATTCAAAGATCCGTACGGCAGCTGTTATCTCTATTGTCATATTGATCGCTTTATGCTTCCTTATCCTGAAAATGATGGGAATTAAATAATAGAAAAGTATAAAAGTATAAAGAGCTAATATATCATAGAGTGAGTGAAAATTGAAATTAATTATTCTTTTAATCGCATGTATCTTTTATTTAATATGTGCTATATTGATGATCATCAATCCAAAAATATACAAGACTTTATTCAGTAATAATCCTCTGATAGATCCCCATGACAAGTTGAACGATTCTTCAGATTCAAGTCTCCGTATAGCAGGGGTGAGCAGTATTATCATAGTTCTTGTTTTGAGTTTCTTTTTCCTGCGATTGATGGGAATCATATAATTTAATAAAGGCTGTGTGATCGCCATTATAGTTGTTTTTATCCTATATTGAAAAGAGGTACGTATGAAACTGCTTGAAGAGCGTATAAGTAAAGACGGACTTGTTAAAGAAGGCAATGTGCTTAAGGTTGATTCTTTTTTGAATCATCAGATGGATATTGAACTTTTCAATGAGATGGGCAAGGAATTCAAAAGATTGTTCGGAGACCGGCCGATAAACAAGATCCTTACGATAGAGGCTTCCGGAATTGCTATCGCTGCCATAGCAGCGCAGTATTTTGATGTGCCTGTGGTATTTGCTAAGAAATCTCAGTCTATCAATCTGGATGGAAGCGTATATTCAACGAAGATAGAATCTTTCACTCATAAAAAGACCTATGATGTTATAGTATCCAAGAAATACCTGTCACCGGAGGATCACGTTCTTGTCATTGATGATTTCCTTGCAAACGGGTGTGCGATAAACGGCCTTATCGAACTGATAAATGAAGCCGGCGCAACGATCGAAGGTGTTGGGATCGCTATCGAAAAAGGGTTCCAGAATGGTGGTCAGAAGCTCAGAGAGCAGGGGATAAACCTGCATTCTCTAGCCATAATAGATAAAATGGATCCTGTCGAAGGCAGTATCACCTTCAGACAGGAATAAAGAACATCCGAATTACATTAGCCTGAAGACACCGAATACTTTTCCGAGTATTACACAGCTGTCTACAATGATAGGCTCCATTGTATCATTTTCAGGCTGAAGACGGATGTGACCGTTCTCTTTATAGAAAGTCTTTACGGTTGCCGAATCCTCGATCATGGCAACAACAATATCACCATTCTCGGCGGTATTGCACTGTTTCACAAATACCATATCACCGTCAAAGATGCCGGCATTGATCATACTTTCACCTTTAACATTCAATATGAAACATTCAGAGTTGGGAGTTATCGAAGCGGGCAGAGGAAAATAGCTTTCGATATTTTCGGTCGCAAGGATAGGCGCACCTGCTGCAACTCTGCCTACAACCGGGATGGATGCAAGTTCTTCGCGCTTCATCATCTGATACTGATCATCAATTATCTCTATAGCTCTTGTCTTTGTAGGATCTCTGTGAATATAACCCTTGCGTTCAAGTGTGGCAAGGTGGGCATGTACGGAGGATGTGGATTTCAGATCAACTCCTGCACAGATATCACGCACAGTAGGGGGATAGCTCTTTCTCATTGTCCAGTCTTTGATAAAATCATAGATTTCCTGCTGTTTTGCAGATAATTTTTCCTGATCCATATAAGTCTCCTTAGAATGATTAGAATAAGAACATATGTACTCTTGTTTAAACTATAGCATATGAGTATGAAAAAAGCAAACATATTTTCAGAACAAACTTTCCGAACATATTTTCGAAAAAGTGCTTGACATAAAAACAGATGTTCGGTAAACTACAAACATAAACATTTGTTCGGTACCTTTTGGGAGGATAAAGATATGATAAACAGAGGAAGATATATGAAAAGAAGCGATTATTTAAACAGAAGACAGAGGAACGGTCATTCTCAGGCCGTGGCAAGGACCATGCCCCACAGAAGACGCTACTCATATATACAGAGCAGTTTTATCTTAAGGATGATGCTCACACTTGCCGCCGTGATAGCTACTGCACTCATAATAGCTGGCTTTTTTGGAGGGAAGGCTGATGCAGGAGTGTCTGAGGGTGCTGATTTTTACAAATATTATACTTCTGTTATGATAGAGCCCGGTGATACGCTCACTGCTCTTGCTCTTGAATATAACGAACCCAGGGTAAAATCCGATATCGAATATATCGATGAAGTCTGCAAGATAAATGGTATAGATGAAGATAAGATAACATGCGGAAAGACACTTGTTCTTCCGTACTATTCGAAGGAAGCAAAGGATTGAATAATAAAGGCTGAGATGTGATGTCTCAGCCTTTTCTTAATTTCACCATATTTGCGGCTTTTCGTTTCTGATCTTCGTCCATATTTGCATAATGCTTTCTTGTGGTATTCACATCCTTATGCCCCAAAACGCTGGCTACAAGATATATATCACCGCTTTCTTTATAGAGCTCGGTACCATAGGTCGAACGCAGCTTATGTGGAGTGATCTTCTTTAATGTTGTAACATATGAAGCATATTTTTTTACAAGATTTTCAACGGCTCTGACAGATATCCGCTTATCCTGCATAGAGAGGAAGAGGGCATTCTCGTTACCGGGTTTCGGGATCACTTTCATACGTTCATCCATGTATTCCATAAGAGCTTCTTCAACTTCTTCTCCAAAATATACGGTTGCCTCATTGCCGCCTTTGCGGGTGATCTTTATGGCATCGTTGTCAAAATCCACATCCTCAAGGTTGAGGCCCACACATTCGGATACTCGGATGCCGGTTCCAAGCAGAAGAGTGATAAGCGCAAGATCACGTATCTTGTTCTTTTTGTGATAAGTCTGCTCGTGTTTTGAACTCTGTGAATCACCGTTCTCTATGATATCAAGGAGTTTTGCAGATTCATCCGGATCAAGTCTTATGATATTTTTGTCATGTATCTTGGGAACATGAACTATAGAGGCCGGATTGGTCTTTATAAGTTCCGATTCATAAAAATAATTATAGAAACTCCTGAGAGAGGAGAGTTTACGCTTCTTGCCGCATTCATCATTTATATGCTCGCGGCCTTCTTCATCTTCATAATACTCAAGGTAGCTCAAATATCTCTCGATATCAAATTTCTTTATCTTATCGAGTATCTCCATAGGTATCTTGCGGAGACTGTCATACGGCTTTTCAAGGATAAGCTTATTGATGTAATTGAAAAAAATATCCAAATCATAAGCATATGCTACAAGCGTTCTTGAACTGGCACCGCGCTGAGCCATTCCTACAAAAAAGACAGCGCAAAAAGCCGGCAGCTTCTGTTCAAGTTCTGCCAGTTTCTTTTTATTCTTTATTTCAGTATTTCTATGGTAAGTCAGTTCCGCCGCCATATACACCTCGTTGACATAAAAATTTTACCATTAACTATTTTTATTGGCAAGATAAGTGTGTTATACTGATTAAAGTTATTATTTATTGATTAATCATAATTCACCGGGGGAATCCTTCATGAAATTCAATAATGATAATAAATATCTGAACTGGGGCATAACTGCATTTCTTACTGCAGCTGCCATAATCTTATTCGGTTTTCTTCTTTTTAATCTGAAGGGAGTTGTAGACCTGATAGGGAAGTTCTTTAAGATCATATCTCCGATAATAAACGGTTTTGTAATTGCTTATCTTCTTATTCCGCTGGTTAACAGAGTAGAAAAGTTCATACTTGCCGAAAAAAGACAGAAAAAGCTTTTCCGTGACAAAAAAACTGGAAAAGAACTGGATGAAAAGGGCAAAAAACGTGTATACAAAAATATCAGGGTCATATCCATCTGTACTGTATACATATGCGTGATAATAATCCTTTACCTGTTTTTCTCATTGGTGATTCCCGAGATCATTGACAGTATAGAAAACATCGCAAAACAATTCCCTCAGTACCGCGATAATCTGCTTAACTGGATCAGGGAATTGCTTGTGAAATATCCGAGACTTGAAACAGAACTGAACAGATTCCTCACAGAATATAATGACCAGATAAATAACTGGATCTCCGAAAATGTGATAGGTCGTGCGCAGGAATGGGCTGTAGGTTTATCTACAGGTGTTATTTCATTAATAAAAGCGCTGTTCAATATCATCCTCGGAATGCTTATATCTATCTATATCATAAACAGTAAGGAACTTTTCCTGGGACGAGGCAAGAAGATCATCTACGCATTTTTGAAGAAAGAAAATGCCAATGCATTTATCCACAATCTCAGATTCACTAATAAAACATTTCTCGGATTCTTTGGCGGTAAGATAGTTGATTCTTTGATCATCGGAATACTTTGCTTTATACTTACAACCCTTATCGGAACCCCTTATGCAGCGCTTATTTCACTGATAGTCGGCGTAACAAATGTTATACCGTATTTCGGACCGTTTATCGGAGCAATTCCCAGCGCTTTTCTGATATTGATGGTCGATCCGAAGCAGGCACTGTACTTTATCATTATGATACTTATACTGCAGCAGGTTGACGGAAATATCATAGGGCCCGCTATACTGGGCCAATCCACGGGATTATCTGCTTTCTGGGTAATATTTGCGATAACATTCTTCGGAGGTCTCTGGGGGCCTGTTGGAATGCTTGTAGGCGTTCCGTTATTTGCGATAATTTACGCATGGATCCGTACGGCTGTTACAGCTAGGCTTGAAAACAAAAATCTGCCTCAGGATACACGTAAATATATTCAGGTCGATTATATTGATGAAAATGACCGGTTTGTCAGACTGCCTAAGGCAGAAGTTGATAAGATCGTTTCTAAAAAAGGATTCAAAGATATTCTTAAAAAGAAAAAATCCAATGAAGATAATGATGATGAGGATATTGATATCTGATTAATTATTTGATCAAATCGGATGGATTTTTAACAGATATCTGTGTGCAGGGGACTGTATAAAGCTATATACAACTCTTCGCAAAACGAAAGTTTTACGAAGAGTTATTGCCCTTGAACAGGTATATAATATACATCCAGATCCACATCTCCGGATATTCCCGGTATGCTCCCGTAACCTTTTTGCCATAATATATACGGTCTTGCTTTATAATTTGTTTTAGATGAGTAATTTGCAAGCCATAATGTATAATTCTCTTCCATGGTCCATACAGTATCTAATTTGGATATGCTCGAATACATCATGGCCTGATATCCATGGGATTCACATACATCTTTGAATACTGTATAAAGATTCCTTAAATCCTTCAGATTCATTCCATAATCCTGTATCTGTGACCAGTGTTCCCAGTCAAATGCTACCGGAAAATCAAGTGCGGCACCGTTCAGATCATTAAGCATCTGTTCGGTATGTATACGCATGAGCTCGGCATCATAATCAGCTGTACTGATATACACACCGCGTTTTAATCCCACAGCACCTGCACTTTCAAAATTGTATACAAAACAGGGATCAAGCGAATAATCTTTGCCGGTAATACCCATACGCATTATCACAAATTCGCATCCGGCAGCGCTGACAGCATTAAAATCAATATTTCCCTGCCATTTAGAAACATCTATACCTGTCATGGTATTTTCATTTTTATAGCCGGAAATAAAATCCGCAAATGACATCCTGGGCACATTATCGGGAGTTTTGGGAATAGCAGTTCCCGGAGCAAGCACATGTACAGTGATCGACGCACTCGAAGAATTACCGGCATCATCAGTCACAACAGCTTCGAGAGGATAATCCCCCACCGTATTAGTGTCAAGTATGCCATTCCATGATAAACTCACATCTCTGTCATTATCATCAATATATCCGATGCATTTTACGGGATCATAAACATCACCGGCATGTATATATGCATTTTTCTTTATGCTTACAAAAATAGGAGCCGTTGTATCATTCGCTATAGGTTCAGGCGTAGCAGTCGGTACGTCTGTAGGCGTCGGAGACGGCGTTGGTGTTACAGTCGGCGTAGGTGTTGCTGTAGGAGTTACTGTTGGTGAAGGAGACGGAGTCGGTGTGACTGTAGCAGTAGGCTCAGGTGTTGCGGTAACCGTTAAAGCGACTGATTCAGAGTCATTGACCGGATCGTCTAAAGAAATGTTGACTGTTTCGGTCTCACTGACCGGGTCAGTCTGAATATTATCATTTTTGCCGCCGCACGCACTTAGTAAAAGTATTGAAGCAGCAGCTATAATCAGGATTTTTTTGTTATGTGTATTGAGCATATTTTATCTTCTGTGTCGTACAAGTATCTCAGCTCTCATTTTCTGAAATATCTCGTTTACTGCATAATCTTCGTCAGCGCCATGATATCTGATAAGCCTTGTACCGTCTGATTTGTTTTTGTAAACGGTAAATAAGCCGTCTTCATCTTTATATATGCCGAAGGCTTTGGGACCTCTGTAATCTTCGCCTATATGGAAATGAGCAGCTTCAAGAGGAATGTGGCGTTTTCTACAGAAATCCAATAATTCTTCGATAGTCTGCGGTGCATCAGAAGCCGTCGCAACAGCTTTGTTAGGAGCGCCGCAGTTTGGACATTCGCTTAAGCTTTCTGACAGCATACTTCCGCAGTATTCACATCTTATTTCCATGATATCCCTCCAGAATAAGAATATTTATCTAATGATCAACGATTTACCAGTCGCTGTCCCAGTCTGACCCCGAATCCCAATCAGAATCCCAGCTTGAGCCCCAGTCATCATCATCCCAGCTTGAGCTTGAGCTCCAGTCATCATCGTCCCAGTCGTCAGAATCCCAGTCAGAATCTGTTGTCTGGATCTGATAGTAGTCGCTGTCACTGAAATCCGATGCATCATAGCTGTCACTGTATGAAAAACTTTCGAAATAATCATCATAATCTGATTCAAGGCTGTCAGGCACATCAATATCATCAAGCCAGGAATCACTGAGCGTATCATATTGATACCATTTACCGTTCTGGCTGTAATATGTTTTCCCGTTATAATCGTAATAACCGTTGGACGGCTTGTTATCACTTTCGGCGAACCACACTAATAAAGCAACACCAATTATCCAAATAGCGCTCTGCGTTATCAGACTCCTTACAATGATCCTGAACAGTGTTGAAAGGAGACTTGAAGATCTGGAGTTATTTGCGCGTGATGAACGATTACCCGAAGGACGTCTGTTACTGTTCGAAGGACGGTTATTGCTGTTTGAAGGCGCAGGGGCGCTTGTTCTGTGAGCATTAACTTCCGAATGAAGTTTCTGATATAACTCGTTTACGGCATAAGCTTCATCTTTGCCGCTGTAGCGAACTGCTCTGGTGCCGTCAGCTTTATTCTTGTAAACAACAAAATTTCCATTTCCATCCTGATAAATACCGAATGCCTTTGGCTCTTTGATATCCTGACCGATAAAAAAGCGCATTTTCTCAAGAGGCAATTTTTTGGATTGGCAGAACGCCTTCAATTCATCAATAGTCTTTGGAACCGAAGACGCCGATCTGGCCATGTTTATATTGACCGCTGCGCAGAACGGGCAATTTGCAGCAGTATCATCTATAAGCTGATTGCAATATGGGCATTTGATCTTCATATCTTAATCTCCATAAAGAGAAATCCGCGTATGCGTTTTCTCTGAATTAATTAATCTTCATTACAGATCGGAATAATATATATCTTTTCCGTCTATCTTTAAACTTATATCATCAGTAACGAAATAATCTCCATACAGATCGTCTATGGTAAATCCGTACAGATATTCACCGTCCGGCATGATATCAAATATGATATCATCATTTCCCGTGTATTCGTATTCATCTCCATAATAAGTGTATTCTTCGCCGCTGTCTATATCCGATGCATCTGCAAGAGGTATGAAGATATCACCATTTTTTAGCTTTCCGGTATTCCTGCCTGACATACCGTTATCGTCGATACCGTCCCAAATACCTGTAATATGTGCGGTTCCGTTATTATAATCATGAATGAAGACAAGATTGGTTTCTTTACCGTTTAACTCCACAGGAGATGAGTAAACATCATAACCATCTTCTTCCGATTCAAGATATACACTTAGATTCTGACCGTCAGGAAGCGAAAACCAGTAGCCGTCAAAATTATCCTCGAATATCCCGTTTTCCCAATCCATTCCTATGTCGGCAACAGACCCGTAAAAGATCTCATCTTTACCGTCATCAGAGATCTTCCATACATTTCCGAGAACGCTGAGTGTATTCTCAAGTGCATCTTCAGTCAGCGTAAAGCAGTAGATCCCGTCCTGATCAAATCCCGGGCCCTCAGCAAACTCAATATAAGCACTTTCACCTGTAGGCGCATAATCCTTGTCATAATACTCCCAGGTATCAGCAAAAATATCACAGCTGTTCTCATCTTCCGATTCCTGATAATCGTTCCAGAGCTCAGTAATAGCATCGGGATCGTAATTCTCAAGATCACCGGAATATGCATTACCGTAAGCCATTCTTGAAACAAATCCCAGATAATACGGACTGATCGATATCATTCCGAATTCGGTAAGCTCATCAGAACCTTGTATCTCATAAGGATAATAGATAGACAAGCCGCAGGCATTTTTGTGTATTTTTCCGTTTTTCTTATAAGATACGCAATCATCTACAAGCTTTATTACGGTGTCTGCTTTATCCGAAACACCGGGAAGCGATGCGGTGGCTTCCATGATCCCTGAAAGATCGGCCATATTGGTATAGCCTTCAGACTTGTTATTTCCTCCAAAATTATCAGCTTCTCTGGCATTTCTCATCATTGCCGTAAGAACGCTTCTGTCCTCAGTTGCCGTATAAAGTTCATTAGCATATTCATTGAAGCCTTTAACAAGGGCATCGACCTTTGAAAGATCCGTGACCGACAGTGTGGCATCCGTATCCTGTCCGGCTTCTTCGCATGATCTATAAAAACTGTCTGCAACAGTCTGTCCAAGACTTAAACCATCTGCTTCTGTCTTATCATCAAGATACTTTCCCATAGCAGCATAATCCCAGCCATATCCGGATTCTGTTTCCTGAGAAGCATACATATAATCTGCATATGTCGCCAGCATGTAAGCAGCTTCAACCGTACTCATCAGACATGCATCAAAGCCTATGAATTCAAATCTGTCAGTCATGCCTGCGCATCCGGAATAAAGCGCCGAATCGATCTCGACAAGAGTAAGTGAATCATTATCGAAATTTTCATCAAGACATACCCCGGCAATACTGCCTCCGCCATGATCCCATAAAACCAGTCCCATATGCGCTGAAGCAAAATTGCTAAGACCATATGATAAAAATTCCGAAAGTGTTTCAGGCGATCCGAAATTCTTTTTAGGATCATCTTCTAATTTCCTGATCTTACCGTCAGCAATAAGTAATGTTCCCGTGCTTTCCGGATCGCAGTTATCATTGAACCAGTCACCGGCACCGCCTGTTAAAACTACATAACGAATAGCTCCGCCTTCAGACCCCTCCGTCATCTCTTCAAGATCCATGGTCCCCATGCCATCTATGCTTTCCAGATCCGAACCGCACATATACACAAATACGGTCCATATCCCTTTTTCGCCCATTGGAACAGAAGTTTCTATCTTTTTTCTGTCGATCTCAAGACTGCCGTTTTCGTTAAGCAGCATTTTGACGCCTTTGGTTCCGGCATTATAAGGAATTCCGTATTTAATAACAGGAGCATCTGTTTCCTCTGCCCCTTTTTCATCTTCAAAATATTCTGTTTCGTCAAAATCACCGGTATCTTCAAGATCATCAAGACAGCCTGTCAAAGATGTAACGACAAGCATTGAAGAAGAAATTACAGCGATCACTTTTTTGATATGTTTGTTCAAAAATCCCCCCCACATATTCATTCACGGACCGGATCAAAGTTTGTTCAATATATCTTTGAAATAATCCGGAAGTTCCGAGTCAAACTGCATCCATCCGCTTCCTGACGGATCCTCAAATCCCAAAGTCTTTGCATGAAGAGCCTGACCACAGGTGTTTTTAAAGCTTTTCTCATGAATACCATATACTTCATCACCGAGCACCGGATGGCCTTTGTATGCCATATGAACTCTGATCTGGTGAGTCCTGCCGGTCTCTAACTTTAATCTTACATGCGCAAAATCATCATACTGTTTTATGACGCTGTAATGAGTGACCGCCCTTTTACCGCCCTGTACAACAGTCATCTTTTTTCTGTCCTGCGAGGAACGTCCGAGAGGAGCATCTATAACTCCTTCGGTTTCCGAAAATCTACCGTGAACTATCGCTTCATAAGTGCGCTCTATACTGTGATCCTTAAACTGCTCAGCAAGCTTTCTGTGTGCATCATCATTTTTACAGATTACAAGAAGACCTGTAGTATCCTTGTCGATCCTGTGAACTATCCCGGGACGGAGCATACCGTTTATCCCGGACAGATCATGGCAATGATACATTATGGCATTTACAAGCGTTCCGCTTAAATGTCCTGGCGCAGGATGGACAACCATATCCTTGCCTTTATTCACGATAATGAAGTCACTGTTTTCAAATACAATATCAAGCGGTATGTTCTCCGGCTTTATCTCAGGGATCACAGGTTCGGGAACAGAAAGGAATAATTCATCTCCGGAACTCACCTTTGTTGAGGCCTTGGGAACCTTACCGTTAATGAACAGTTCTCCTGATGATATCAATTTCTGAATATAGGTCCTTGAACAGTCAGGCATGAGCAGCGCAGCTATCCTGTCGACACGTTCACCTTCGGAATCTTCAGTTATGATAAATCTGTATTCATTCATATCGTTTATAAATAAGCCCTTATCGAATCAATATTTACGGCCTTTTCATACATTGAAGGATACTCATTCCTAAGTCTTGAAAGCATGCGCCTGCAGCCTGATGTCCGTTCACCAGCATTGAATTTGTACAGATTCTTATGTCCCCAGAAATGAGTGAAAGTCTTCTGTTCTCTCAAATTCATAGGGTCTTCGCAGAAAGAAAATATCGTTTTATTTTTTTCTGCCGCACACACGGCAAGCAGCCTCTGTTCGGCAAAAACCATATGATTTAAAGTATCTTCTGTAGGCATGCTCATACGCATGAATTTTAAAGCTTCTTCACAATAATGATCCCTGAACACGGGATCTTTTATATACAGCATGGCTGTATTTGCAGGTTTTACACTAAAGTCAGCATTCTTTGGAAAAGCATATCCTCCCTTCATTTCAAAAGAAAAAGGATCCGGATAAATTGCGGGATTAAGCTCCTCTCTGTGGATAACGGCGATCTCGGTATCTGCAAGCGTCTGACTCAGATCCTTCCAGATGATAAGATCCGTATCTATCATGACAGACGGTAAGTTTTCTGCCTTAAGCGCATACAGCTTCCCGGCCGCCCAGTAAACCTTGGGATCGATATCTTCCGGAACCTTAAGTATCTTAATACCGCGTGAGAAAATATCATCTATCTTTTCAGACTCAAGGAAAGATGCTGCCGCATCATCAGCATACATGGATACGGGCCCGTTATGTCGTTCAAACGAAGAAACAGAGAGCATAAGCATCAGGATCTCATAATCCTGCATAACATACTGCTCTCCCGGATGTCCAAGCATAGTGGGTGCTGTCCAAAGTGAATAAAAACCGTTCATGATCAGATCAGATCGAGGCCATAGCCCATTTCGGCGATGCATCTGTATGAAGGTCTGAACTTACCTTCAGGAATGAATCTGAGACCGCTTTTTGCCGGTCTGATCCCTGATTCCATCAGCCTGCTTATATTGTTGTCGGTGCTTTTTTTGTTACCTTCATTAGCAGCCGAACCTTCAATATACATATGCGGATCGAAAAAACTTCCTTTGCAGACAAAGCTTCCGTTACGGAAGAAACTGCCGCCTTTTAAATAATAACTTCCGATATTTAAATAACTGCCTCCGAGATAACTTCCCTGTTTATATAGCGAACGAAGAAAACTTCCACTCATAAAACTGCTTAAGCCCGATATATATGAACCCAGCCTGTAACTGCCGATATTGCGGCCGCCGCTTAAATAACGGCTCCACATGGACAGAAGGAAAGATGAGAGCATATATGAACCGCTTATATAAGAACCTGTACTGTATGAGCCCTTACTGTATGAACCGCCGGCATAGGAGCCCACGTTTTTCTTTGGTCTGTTTATGTATGATCCGTGAGTATAAGAAGAGTTAGAAGAAAACTTCGACGCCTCATTCTCAGGATGCTCGTCAAAAGCCCTCCTGCTCACAAAATAAAGATCATCAGGAACCTTCACATCACAGCCGTTATAATAAAGGTCATAAAAAACTCCCCTGTCATCAACAGCCAGATGCTCTGCACGTAATCTTCCGTGATAAGACTTGATCTTTACATACACAGGAAGACCTTCAAAAACATAAGACAGACGTATAGCCTCATCTCTCGAACAGTGGATCATATATCCACCATCGGGAAGATGAAGAAACAGCTTAGAGTTAAATTCGCCGTTCCAGAGTATATAAGCGGCAAAACCGGAGATCTCAGGATTATAATTCCCGCGCGCAAAAAAAGCGTATCCGGCATGAAACGCTGCAAGATGATTTATTCTGTTATCATAAGCATCAGAAGACTCATTACTTCTTCTGTCCAGCCACCTGTAAACTCTTGACATAGGATTTAAGCCTTGCCTGTTGTTCCGAAACCGCCTCTGTCAGCGCCTTCAAGATGATCGCATTCCTCAAAGTCTATATGAGGCTGGTTTTCAACGATCCTGAACTGACAGATCCTGTCATTGATATGAATTTCCGTATCACGGACTGCTAAAACAGGCATATACCACTGATCGTTATCTCCGCAATAAGATGCATCCACAACTCCGCAGTGATTTGTCTGGATTATACCGAAATTTTTAAAAGTTGAGCTCCTGGGTACGATATGAGCCTCGTATCCGGCAGGAAGCTGCATGGCTACGCCTAATGGAACAAGCTTCCACTCGCCCTTTTTAAGACTGATCTCTTCAGCGCAACGCAGATCGATCCAATCAGATTTCCCGTCAATATATCTTAATTTCTCAATCTTATCCGTAAAATACTTAATTTTGATCTGAGCCATTTTGTTCCTCTCTGTTATCATGAAAAACAGCACCCTCAGTAAAGGGTGCTGTAAAGTTTTCTATGCTGCTTTGGTTTCTGTATCAGTACCGCTTTCATCCAATCCGGACTGACCGCCTTCCGCCGCCTTTTTGTTCTTGTTCTTACGAAGTGCAAAGCCGATGAAAAATGCGATCACGATTGCTGCTATGTATACAAAATATGTCACCAGATAAGGTACAAACCCGTTTGGTGAAAAGAAAAATGTCATAAGGTTATCCATAAATGATCTTCCTTTGTCTAGGGTTAAAATCCTATATAATATTAGCATTCAGAAGGCACATCGTCAAGCACCGCATTGTGGTCTGCAGCCTCTGTCGCAAGCCTGTCACAGCGCTCGTTTAAGTCTGTTCCGGCATGTCCCTTGACCCATATCCACTGTATATCATGAGGCTCTGCAGCCTTAAGAAGGCGTTTCCACAGGTCTATATTCTTAACCTTACTCCCTGAAGAGGTCTTCCACCCCTTTTTAAGCCACGAAGGTATCCAGTTCTGATTAAAGGCATCTGTTAAATATTTGGAATCGGAATGGAGCTCAACCTGGCATGGACGTGTCAGCGCCTCAAGCGCGGTTATTGCTGCCATCAGTTCCATGCGGTTATTGGTAGTCTTCTTATATCCGGCAGAATACTCTGCTTCATGAAGCTGTCCCTTTGAATCGACAAACTGAAGTACCGCTCCATAGCCTCCCGGGCCATCTGGATTTCCTCTTGCGGCCCCATCTGTATAGATGATCACTTTACTCATATCCAACTCCCGTTCTTCAAAAACATATCGGCTCTTTCACCGGCCGCTTTTACTATACGTTCATCATACCCCATACCCTTCAAAAGCAATATGGCATTCTTTGTCTTTGAGGGGCCGTCTTTCAAAAGATAATTAAATCTTACATCCTTACCTTCAACATTTTCTTCAAAATGTCTGAAATCATATACTCCCTCAAGTATGCTCACAAGCTCCAGATCATGCGTTGCCGCAAAAGTCATTATGCCTGATCCGGACATAAATCGTAATAGCTCAGATGAAGCAGCTACTCTTTCTGTGGTATTTGTCCCCTTTAAAAGCTCATCAGCGATGCATACCGTTTTGTGTTCTTTTTCCGCACCGTCGAGAATACGCTTCATTGCCTTGATCTCAGTATAGAAATAGCTCTCTCCTGCGGTTATGTCATCACGCAAGGCCATTGAAGTATAAATCTTTTTCATGCCTGAATGGAACTCATCGGCGCACGCAAATCCTAATGTACGTGCAAAGATCATATTAAGTCCCACTGTCTTTAAGAAAGTTGATTTACCGGAAGCGTTAGAACCCGTAAGGAGCAGCCCCTTTGAAAGGCTGTAGTCATTTTTAACGGGTTTGGCAAGTAGCGGATGATAAATGCCCTTTGCACTTTCTTCATTATCGCATACCGGAATACAGACTTTTTCAAAGCTTCTTCTGTAGGAAGCAATGATCAAAGGAAGCTCAAGTTCTCCCATTATGCGATGCAGCGCAGATGCCGACTCTCTGCTTTTATTAAGTTTATCTGCAAGGAATGAAAAAACTATGATATCCAAATGGAAGAGCATGTTGAAATAGTCGCCCAGAACAGAAAACGGAGAAGCTTTATCAGCAGTTGCTGCCACCACGAACGCTGCAGCCTTTTTGAATCCCGAGAGCTCATTTGAATACTGTTCAAGCTTATTCAATTTTTCATCGATCGATGACGGAGCATTCTTCCAAATGCGGGATCTGCTTTTCAAACATTCATTAGCCGCATTTGTCTCGCTTATTACCGTATTCAGAGCATCGGTATAAGCCAGGAGCTTAGGCTTTGAGAAAAAATACCAGCTGACATTGATCACTATCGAGATGATAAATGCCGCTATGCCTGCTCTTGTATCAATGAAAATAAGTATAAACGAAATTATGATGATCAAAGGAGCCGCCAAATGCATTTTAAGAGACGGCGTTTTATCAGATCCTTCAGAAATGTTGGATGCTTTTGAAAAATGTGCTGTTTTTGCGATAAGGAAAGAAAAAGCTTCTCTTAACTCTTCATGCTCATCATAGTAATCAGCTTCTTTACGTCTTTCCTCTATGATGCGATCATCGTAAAGAGGCTCTCTGAGCGCTGTATAAAGAGATTCTTCACCGGCAGGTGAAAAAGCACTGTCTGCTTCAGCAAACACCTTTTTCATATCCAGATCCGAAAAACTTATATCATCAACATATGAAGCGCCTTCTTTATGATCATTATAATGGGCCTCTGAGATCATCCGCAGCTCATCATATCTCTCTGCGCTTATCTTTGCAGAAGCCTTGTGACCGTATGACGCCTTTATATGTTTTTTTAGCGCAGCTTCCCTTCTTTTCCTCTCACGCAGTCCCAAAAGGAAAAGAACCAGGATAAATGCAGCTATGATAATAAGAAATGTGATGCTCTCTTTGCTCATTTTACACTCTTGAAATCAGGTCCGAAGCTTTCGGGCAGCAGCTCTTCAAGAGTAAAGCTTTCCACATCATCATCGGAACCAACAACATAGATCTTCATATCTGACGGCGCACAGAATTCTCTCAGCACCTGTCTGCAAACACCGCAGGGATATGCTTTTCCGGCACTGCCCTTTACTCCGCCTGCAATGGCAATTGCAGAAAAACGTGTAAACCCTTCACTGACAGCCTTGAAAACAGCAGTCCTTTCGGCACAGTTTGTTGCGCCATATGACGCATTCTCAACATTACAGCCCGTAAAGATCCTTCCGCAATCTGTTAAAAGCGCTGCCCCGACTGTATAACCGGAGTAAGGCGCATATGCCATCTTGCGGGCATCCACAGCAGCTTTCACCAGTTCTTTTTTCACGTCAGCCGGTTTCTTTTTTACCGGAATTATCACATCCTTAAGTTCACTGAATGAGGATATGACAGCATCAGGTTTATCGGCTTCACCAAAGCCATATGATGCATAGATAAAACGTGCACCGGCTTTACGCGATGCGATCTCGTCATTTAAGATATCGCCTACATAAACGGCATTTTTAAAACCGTATTTATTGATCATAAGAGCTATATTGCCGTCTTTTTCAAGCCCTGTATCACCGTAGCATATATGATCGAATATGCAACCTTCGATATGAGCCTTTTCTATAACAAGCTCAATATAGCCGCTCTGCGAATTGCTGACTATAAGCACGGGAACTTTTGCAGCCAGTGCTTTTATCGTTTCGGATACTCCGGCGAAAAACATCCTGTCATCGCTTTCGGATAAAGCCTTATTTTCAACGATCTCGCATTCTTTAAGTAATGCTTTGCGTGTTTCGATCGGCATCTCAGGGAGCACCCTGTCAGCTATCACATCCATTGTGAGGCCAAAGAGTTTCTTCATCTTGGCAGCAGGTATGCTCTTTGCGTCAGGAAAACCATTATCGCGAAGTGCTTTGGTCCATACTTTGGCTGCAAGCCCTGTTGTATCCCAAAGAGTTCCGTCTACATCAAGTATTACTGCATCAGTTTTTAACTTTTTCATTTTTATCTGACCTTTTTAATTTAGTAGTAAGCTGCTTTGAAACATACAGCCATGCGAAGAATCCGAACAGACCGGCTAATACCCAAGCAGCACCATCACATGCAGCTGCTACATTGTAACTATGCATCTTCATTGAAATATACGCAACGATAGCCCTTCCTACAAACTCCATTATACCGCAGCATGTTGGCAGCAGCGCATAATTGCAGCCCTGTATGGAATTCCTGAATATAAATATGCAGGCTAACGGGAAATACAGGACGGCACATATCTTAAGATAGGTACCTGCATACGGAAGCATTGCTTCCACATCAGCATCCGCATCGAAGAATAACGGTACGATATGTGGATAGAGTAACACAGCGGCTGCTCCAACGGCAAGTGAAAACACGAACATCATTGCAACGCTTGTTTTGATACCCTTCTTTATACGTTCAGCATCACCACAGCCATAGTTCTGTCCGGTATAAGTCGTCATCGTCTGTCCCATGGACAGAAAGCCCTGGGTTAAGAGCATATGAAATTTGTTTGCGGCCACAAAGCCTTCAACCGCAACATCTCCGAAGAGGTTGATCGCAGACTGCATGACCATGGTGCCGGATGCCGTAATGCCGAAATTGATCGACATGGGTATTCCTATATGAAGCTGGTTCTTTGTGATGCGTCTGTCTATCCTGTAGTCCCCTTTTCCGGGCGTCAGGGCCGGAACCTTCTTTCTTATATATATCCAACAGAGAACTGCTGATATGGCCTGAGAGATAACGGTTGCGATTGCCGCACCTTTTACGCCGAACCCGAATTTTATTATGAACAGCAGATCAAGGGCTATATTCAGAAGAGCTGAAAAGATAAGGAAAAACAGAGGCACTACCGAATCTCCGGCAGATCTTAAAAATGCACTGAACAGATTGTAGGCAATACTGCATATTATTCCCATGAAGATAATAGAAAGATAATCATGAGCATAAGGAAAAAGATTATCCGGCGTGTTCATCAAACGCAGTATAGGATCAACTGCCAATAGACTGAACGTTGTCATTATCACAGCTATGATCAGGGAAAGCAGCATGCCATTTGCAACAGACTTCCTGCAGCCTTTGATATCACCTGCACCAAAACACTGACTGGTAAAGACGGCAAAACCATTTGTAAGTCCCAGACAGATACCGATTATCAGAAACATAACATGACCTGTGGCACCAACAGCTCCCAGCGCTTCTTTATTAACAAAATTGCCGACTATTACCGTATCGGCCATGTTATACAGCTGCTGGAACGTATTTCCTATAAGCAACGGTATCAAAAATCGGATTATCAGCTTAAAGGGACTCCCCTTTGTCATGTCACCTTTCATAAAAAATCTTCTCCTATATTGTATACTTTAACCAATTATATCCTGTATGTTGCGCATTTTATAGCTGTATACAGTAAAAAGTCAATATCGATTATATACCGCAAACTTCCTCACACCGGTAGCCTTATCTGACGGTGTGGGAAGTTTAAGTTAATAATATATGATATAATCTACAGATAATGTTTTTAAACGGAGGGAAATGACCATGTACAATGTAAAGCTTATAAATGATGACACCTACTACATCGGAACCAGCGACAGAAGGATCGAGCTGTTCGAAAACGCATATCCTTTAAAAAACGGTGTTTCCTATAATTCATATATGATAATGGATGAAAAGACCGTTCTGATAGATACGGAAGACTGGTCAGTCGGCAGGACTTTCATGGAAAATGTAAGACATGTCCTGAACGGAAGACCTCTCGATATCATCATCGTCAACCATATGGAACCGGATCATGCCGCATCACTTGCCCTGGTACTTCGTGAATATCCTGATGCAAAAGTTTACGGATCTATGAAGGTAAAGGATTTTATCTTCCAGTTCCATGGCCTTGATGTTAGCGACCGCTTTGTAACGATCAAAGAAGGCGATTCATTAAATACAGGAAAACATGTCCTGAATTTCGTGGCTGCCCCTATGGTTCACTGGCCCGAGGTTATGATGACTTTTGATTCAACCGACGGAGTGCTCTTCTCTGCCGATGCTTTCGGCCGCTTCGGCGCCCTCTCCGGTAATATTTTCGAAGATGAAGCCGGATTATGGGATGAGGATCTGGCTGATGCAAGACGTTATTATACATGCATAGTCGGAAAATACGGCCCTAACGTTCAGGCCGTATTAAAGAAGGCAGCAGGGCTTGATATAAAAATGATCTGCCCTCTTCACGGCACTGTGATCAGAAAGGATTTCGGAAAGTTCATAGATCTTTACAGCAAATGGAGCAGCTATGAACCTGAAGATAAGACCGTCATGATCGCTTACGGTTCTATCTACGGAGGTACAGAAAATGCCGCAGCAGTTCTTGCAGGGATGCTTGCGGATAAAGGCGTTAAAAATATAAGGATGTATGATGTCTCAAAGACAGATGTATCTGAACTGATAGCAGAAAGCTTCAGGGTAAGCCACATCGTCCTTGCTGCACCTACTCATGATGCTTTCCTCTTAAGCCCCATGGAGATCTTTCTTACAGAGCTTAAGCACAGAAGCTTAAAGAACAGAACATTTGCAGTGATCGATAATGGTACCTGGGCATCCTGCGCAGGAAAGGCTATGCGCGATCAGCTTGCCGAATTCAAGGATTGCACAGTCATCCCCGAAACACTCACCCTTAAGTCAGCCCTCGCAGAAGATACTCTTGAACAGTTAAAGGTACTTGCGGATGCTTTATACAAAACCATCTGACGAAAAGGTTATAACTAATAATAACAGCAGGCTTATCTTAAAGCATTTATATTATGCATATAAAGATAAGCCTGTTCTTGAAGATATTTCATTTGAAGTTTTTACAGGTTCTCTATCTGTCATTGCCGGAAATAACGGATGCGGTAAATCAACTCTTCTTTCTGTTCTCTCCGGTGCACAAAAAGCACTTAACACTTCTCTTATCCACGAGAAAAACGGAAGTTCACCTGTCGCAGGCTATGTTCCCCAGGAAGATCCGCTTCTTCCGGAGCTTTCTGTTAAAGAAAACCTACTGCTTCGTTTTAAAGGCAAGAGTTCAGAATTTAAAAAAGCACTTGAGCTGCCGTCTGTTAAAAAGATGGATATCGAAGAGCTCCTGAACAAAAAGCCTTCCGTTCTTTCGGGCGGAATGAAAAAAAGAGTATCCATTGCATGTGCTCTTATAAATGATCCGCAGTTGCTTATCCTGGATGAGCCTTCTGCTTCACTGGATCTGTCTTTTAAAAATCAACTTAGAAGCTTTATAAAAGAATTTACAGAAGGAAACGGTACCGTGATCATGAGTTCGCATGATCCGGATGATTTCAGATCAGCTGATAATCTTTTTCTCTTAAAAGATAAAATGCTTTCTCCTACAGACTATGATACTCTGATGAAGGAGTTTTCATCATGAAGCTCCGGCTCTTCAGATCCGAATTTCTGCGAAACCTTAGCTGCGTGCCTTCAGTACTTGCAGGCATTTTTCTTTTTGGCATATTGTTTTTTATTCTTATATTCACCGGTTCAAAGATACTGTACAAAACAGATGCCCCGACTAAGGCAAGAGTATTATTTGTCTACAGCGGAGAAAATGAAAACTATGTTGATATGGCACTTGCCTATTTAAAGAATATGACTTCATCACAGGCTTCATTGGATATATTGAACCGGTCCGATAAAGATGAGGCACTTAACGAATTGTCCGAAAGAAAAGCGGATGCTGTGATCTGTTTCTCCGATGATGTACTTCAGGGCATAATGCAGGATAAGAATATTCCTGCTGAAGTTTATATCATATCAGAAGATAAGACTTCTTCATTCTTCTTTAAAGCGATGCTTTCATCAGGCGTGTCTCTTCTCTCCTCTGCACAGGCTTCCGAAATGGCAGCAGCTTATATACTTACATCCAAGGGTAAAGAAAGCGATGTTCAGGAGAGCCTCATGCAGGTCGATCTTATCGACTACAGCTATGCTGAAAAACGTAATGATTTATTTAAAACTTCGGTACTGATCCCCGGAACAGAAACTGCTGTGGATACATCCGATGCCGTTACGGATAAACTGACTTTTATCTATTATCTGAATTCAGGATTTATATTATTCATATCATTCTTAAGTATCTGTTTCTGCCAGGCGCTCAGGAAAGATAACAGAGCATATATGGATTGCTTAAAGTCTGACGGCATGAATATAAAGCTTTATTGCTTATTCAGGTTCTGCGGAGGTGCCGCTGTATTTACACTTATCACAACTGTGCTTGGACTTATATTATTCAGTGTTTCCGGTATAGGATTTCACCCCGGAAATCTGGCTTCAATTCTGCTTCTTTCCGTGTATTCCATCACCTCATGCTTATTTCTTACTCATATAACTTCATCTGTACCTGCTGCGGTTATGATAAAACTCTTTACAGAGAGCATATTCATGTTTGTATCCGGAGGCATAGTTCCTTTAGCTTTTCTTCCGGAAGGAATAAAATCATTAAGCCGCATACTTCCCCATCGCTATCTTCTTGAAGGAATGATGGATATGAGCCTTGGCCATGATCTGAGATTTTCACATCTTTTCCCGATGAGCATATATACGATACTGTTTTATCTCATTTTTACTGCTTCTGTTATAGCAAAGCATGAAGGAGGACGCAGATGAGAAAAGACAGATTCTTATTATTTATGATCAAAAGCTATATAAAAAGTCCTCTGTTTTTATTTGTCATGATAGTTTTTATCCTGACAGCTTTTATCGCAAAGCCGACTTCCGTAACTGATGATAAAGTGTATGTATCAGTAATGTTTACAGGGGACAATGATGAATTTAAGAAAAATATTCTGAATACGTTAAAAGAAAACAGCAGTATTGGATTCATAGAATACACTGACATAGATGCATTTAAAGATTCTATTACAAGCAGAAGATCCGAGTGCGGCTATATAATACCATCTGACTTAAATGAAAAACTCTTATCCGGTAATAAGGAAGCAATGATAATTAACTATGTATCGCCTTCTTCCGTTCTGACTCCCGTGATAAACGAAACAGTATATGCTGCTGTATTTAAAGAACTGGCACCGAATGCACTGTATGATTATCTTGTGAAATATTCATCCATAAAAGATGATATGGCAGATGTTTCTTATGAAGATACATATAATCTGTACAAACATTTTTCAGGAAGTGGTGATACTTTTTCAGTAAAGATATTGCTCGATGAGGAAGCAGAGGCTTCCGGCAGATCAGCAGAAAGCATTAACGTACGCGGTATCTTTTCGCTTCTTTCACTTTGCGGCGCTTTTGCAGGAGCATTAAAGTTCTATGGCTTAAAAGACTACTCATTCTTTAACAGCATATTTTGCAGACTCTCTTGTATACTCACTCCGCTATTTATAAATGTCTTTATATCTGATATTTTTTCTGTTATTTCAGGCCGCGGTCTTTATCCGATACGGTCAACGATTTATATCTTGACTACTGCAGTCATGATTTATGCTTTATCTTTGATAGCAAAAAGCAGGACACTCTTTAGCGCCTTTATACCGGTCTATATGATCCTATGCCTTATATTTACCCCGGTATTTATTGACGTAATAAGCTTCCTGCCCTCACTGCGTTTTATTACTTATTTATTTACGCCTGTATATTATATATAAACTCTTCCTTCCCTATATCGGAAATCTCGTTTTTAACAACATAAAGAAAATGATCAACATAGTGATCACGCCTATGACATAGGCCGATAGGTCTTTAGGAAGACCACCGTGAATTATCATTGTCGCCGAGGCAGCGATAATAAATGATATAACAAACATTTCTGCTATCTTGGTTAAGGTCAGTTTTTTCTTGTTCTTATTAAACCTTGCCAAAAGGAGGACATCTTCTGTAGAGTTACTGCTCTTTTTTAATCTGTAATAATTTATTATCAAATTTGTCTCTTCAGGATCAAGCCATATATTTATCAGTCTTTCAGCCAAAAAAGCTTTGAATTCCGGGCTTTTCAATACACTGCTGTTTCCATATCTGAAAAATTGCTTCAGACCGTTTTTTCGCTCCAATAAGTGAAGACGCAGAACATTTACCAGTTCTTCCTTTATCGCAGCAAGCCTTTTCCGGTCAATATCCTCTTTGGCAAACATATTAACAAACTGTTTCTCCCACTCCGGGTTAGCTTTTATGTTTGTTATGTCTTTAGAGGAAACATCCTCGATATCATCAATTGTTTTCGATATTTCAGATATCCCGTCCGCAGCAACCTTTGAGGTAACCTCCGGCGATGATGATCCATCCGATTTTGATACAACCTCCGTTTTAGATGTATCGTCTATTTTTGATACAACATCTGTTTTAGATGTATCGTCTATTTTTGATACAACATCTTTTTTGGAAGTGTCAGTTACTTTGGATGTAAGTTCAGTTTTTGATTTATCGTTTTCTTTTGAAGAGATCTCTGTTTTTGAGACTACTTCTTTTGATACTTCTTCTTTTGATTTAACAGTTTCTGTTGTGTTACCAGCCGGATTTTCCTCAACGCTTTTGTCTGACAAATTGGCATTTCGTCCGCGCCTGCGTAACTCTGCAGATAACAGTCTGTAAGCTTCGTTAAGTTTTGAAAACTCTTCCGGTTTTTCTTCCGGTCGTACAGTTTTGGTCAGCCTGGCATAACTGTGTTTTACATCTTCGGATGTGAAACCATCCTCAAGTTCCAGACATTTTATTGCCTCATTCCGTGTCATCGTCAGAGTCCTCATCTTCATCAAAATCGCTGTAGGTATAATCCCATGAAGCAAAAGGATCAAAGCCTTCTGCCATTTCAAGAAATTCCAGGACTTTTCTTCTGTACTTCTTAAGCTGGATCATTCTTCCTTTTCCTATAAAATGATCAAAGCCCTTCAGGATATATTCGATCCTGGACCTTGTATCAGGGTCTGCAATTGCATATATCTTCATAAGGCGTTCCCTGATCTGCCTGTTATACTCTTCTTCGTAATTAGATTCTGTGATCTGCTTCAGTTCATCAACACGTCTGCTGATATCATCTTCATCTTTAACATCAGAGAATACATTCTTTATCACTGTTCCTGTTGAACGAACCTTTGCGGAAACAAGCAGTATCCCGTTTATGTCAAAACTAAAGGTAATATCCACGCTTTCCTTTCCGGCACGGTTAGACGGAACAGGTACAGAAACCTGCCCCAAAAGCATATTATCTTTAGCATAAGGAGACTCCCCCTGCCTTATGCTAAAATCAATGATTTTCTGTTCATCATTGACCGTTACATAATTCCTTATTTTACTGCAAGGCAAGGTGGAGTTCTTAGGTATGATGACTGACATATAAGGTTTAGCCGGATCATATTTATTATTTACATCGATCCCCAGTGAAAAAGGCGCAATATCTGTGAATATAAATTCACGTATGCCCTCTTCTTTTCCTGCTATACCGGCCACAATACCTGCACCGTAAGCGATCATCTTATCTCCGTCCCCGATGATAAACGGTATATCTCCAAAAAGAACCTTCAGACACATTCTGACAACAGGCATTTTGGTGGAACCGCCTGCAAGCACTACAGAATCAATATCCTTTATCGTCATGCCGGCACTGCGCAGTGCATTATCCATCACCGCCTTCATCCGGTTAAACAAAGGATCCCCTATCTTCATAAGGCGTTCAGCTGTATATGAACTTCTGTATTCGGTACCTTTGATCTCGATGCAAAGATCTACAGATTCGTTATTATCCAGAAGCCTTTTAACCTTCTCTGCCTCTTTTTGTATTGCTCGGTAGGTATTTGCCGAAAGCTTATCCTTTTTTAAATTGTTATCTTCAAGAAAGGCATCCGCGATCAGCTCATCAAAATTATCTCCGCCAAGCAGATTATCACCGGCAACCGATATGATCTCTATCATATTTTCAAAGCAGTCCACTATAGACACATCAAGTGTTCCACCGCCTAAGTCAAATACCATGACCATCTCGCTGTTATTGTTCTCAACATAGGAATTAAGCGCAGCTGCCGAAGGCTCGTTTATAAGGCGTATGACGTTAACACCGGCTAAAAGTCCGGCTTTCCTTGTTGCAACTCTTTGCTTGTCATAAAAATATGCAGGTACGGAAATGATGACGTCCTTTATAGTTTCACCCGTATAATTCTGTGCATCATTTACTATACTGTTTATAACGAAACTGCTCAGTTCCTCAGGCAGGAAAAACTTATTCCCAAGACGGATCTTTTCCTTTTCGCCCATAAGCTTTTTAAATGATGCCACGGTCCTGTCAGGATGTGAGATAAGCCTGTCTTTTGCTGCCTTTCCCACAATGACGTTCCCGTCATCATCAAGACTTACCACACTGGGCGTAAGGAATTCTCCCAGACTGTTAGGGACCAGTTCCACTTTACCGTCCCTGTAAATAGCTCCCAGCGAATTTGTTGTCCCAAGATCTATACCAAGTATCATGATTTTATAACCTCTGTTTCTTTATTCCAGTCTATCCAAAGTGCAGGTTTAAGACTCTCGTCGTAATCTGCAGACTTTTTCCAATCTTCAAAAAAATCAGCATAGCGTTTGTTCGCGTTTACGATATCCGTGCCATCTTTTATTTCCAACACGCATATCCTGTCGTCATCTGCCGGATCATATCCGCCGGGTCCGTACAGATTTTTTATCACACAGCCTTTAGCGCCGATCTTTCCATTATTTCTACGCCACCAAGTATATCCGCTTATACGCCCCCGGAACTCTTTGCTGATATATTCAGCAAATTTACCGATATTATCGACAGGACACAAGAGTTCCTGCCTGTTTCCGGCCAGGCCCTGCACTTTTAAGTTCCTCAGCATCATCTCATAAGAAACGTTATAACCGGCTCCAACATCAATACCTCTGCCCTCAAGTTCCTTAATAATGCCTTTGCCATATTTCTTACTGACAGTTACAGTGAGTATGCCTTGTGATATCCTGTTTTTTATGATCTCAAATACGACATCGGATTCCATTAAGCTTACACTCTTTTTCCCGTCAGTCCCCTGGGTAGAGTGTTCACGCAGCGAGGCCTTTAATATATCATCGTAGGCTATAGCAAAACATCCTCCGATACCCATCAAGCCAAAGCGAAGAAAATACCTGTCGCCAAATATATACATATCATTTAGATTGCGTACTACAACAGCATTTTTATAATCGTCTTCTATATCTTTCAGAATATAACCATATTTTTTGACGGTACGTGTCAGCTCATTTATCGCCATTGTGGCAGTATATTTTTTTAATATTTCCATGATCATCGTTATCAGCACGATCATAGAGATCAAAAAGCAGTTTGCTGCTATGATATAGTAAGCAGTAACATTTTTTTGTAAATTAAAAAGGATCCCTAAAATATACAGAAAAAGTATAAATCCCCAAATATATATATACTTTTTGAAGTCAAATCTTCTGAGATCACTTAACAGATCATCGCTATGCTTTTTTCGAAATTTTAAGTTGCTCATACCTGCTAAATATATCATTCACGCAGTTATATGTCCAATATTACAGGCTATACCAGCCTCTTGTATACAGTATATATAATACAAAAAAAGAGCTTGTTTTCATTACGATAAAGATATATAGTTAAATAAATTTAAGAATATAAGGAGGTCAATATATGAATAAGACTGATAAGGATTCAAAAGATGTATTCTTTATGTTTTTTGGATTCATTATGGCTATAGTATCTGTTTTGATGTTCATAGCGATCTATAATGAAGTATTGCCACTGCAATTCCTGATTTTTGGCCTCGTAACAGTCCCCTTTACGGTAAACGGTTTTGCACATCTTATTTATTTTATGGGTGACCGGTTCAAAGCAATTGATCAAAACCTGTTTTTATCATTAATCTGTCTGGCGGTAACGATTTTGTCCGCTGTCATCGGTGGGATATCCTATGTTAATGATCATAATTTTATCCTGAGAGGATTGGAGGCTGAGCTTATCTGGTTCTTTATCTCCCTTCCATCTTTAGTAATGACGGTCATTCATTTTATTATTTCATTTATAAACCTGATCAAGAAAACGAAGAATAATTGATCCATATCCATAACCTGTTTAAGCTACGTAAAGCGATCAATAATGCATCAACATATGTATTATTGATCGCTTTCCTGTATCGGTGCATACTTGTAATACCAACTATGCCATTCATTTTTGTTAAATAGTATACACTTCAAATAATGCGCTCTATAAATCTCAGGATCCAAATCCACAGTGAAATAATTACTATGGCCATCCCACGAAACAGGCATCCAAGAATAATCCCACCATTCAGAATTTATTGTGCATAATCCTGGATCAAATCCCGGTATATCCAGCAACGACTCATCAAATGTCACAGTAAGCACTGCACTATCATATGTTCCGGGAAGCCGTTCGCATACAAAAGGCTTATCCACATATCCCGATAATTTATCTTCTTCCATTATTGGTTCATCACAGTGCAGATAGAAGAACATATAATTAGTATACGGTCCAGTAACATCTATAGATACCTGATACTTCTCTGATTCTGTTTTTTGCGAATATTGAAATGTACTGTCATATTTCAGCGGATCAGATTTTAAGTAATATATCTCCTCGCTATCCCATGCCCTGTCCCCATCGCTGTCCGTATCCAGTGGAGAATAAAAAATTATCCCCCTGCTTAAAATAATTAAGACATAAAACATCAACAACCAAAAGACCTGTGAACGATTTGGAGATAATTTACTGGCTTTATATCCATAGGCTTTTTCATCAACCACATCCATTAATATAGGAAAATCCGGTGGTGAATTATATTCCTTAAAAAAGATTCCCCCACCACTGTCCCCTATTTTCTTTTGTTCCTTTGGCATTTCTCGTTCTATTGTCTTGAATTTTTTTATATAACAATGATTTCTCCATGTGTAGAACTCACAGGATGTATCATCAAGATAATTCAAAATATCATATTTATAATATGGCGAAAAATATTCTTGATCCTTATCCTTCACCACAAAACGGCATTTCCACTCACACCATCCAAGCCATGCCCTCTTCCATATAACCTTATCGATCTCGCCAAAATGATGATCCCCAACCTGTACAATATGTTTCCCAAGCCATCTGATATACTTGTAGCACCCCACCAAGATCAAAGCCAGCAATAACTGTAACCCCAAAATCTTAATTCCATTTAACCGAATAATATATTCTATGGAAAAATCCGGATGCAGCGGACGCTGCAGGATAACCATTATGACATAAATAAAGAATGTAGATGAAAAGAATACAGGTATCCAAATCAGTCTCTCTCTTAATGGATGAAGATATTTTTTCATAAAAAAACTCTACTTACGCTTTCACAGATTTTTATGTACTTTTTAGTATATTTTTTATTATATCACTCTCCCCTTTGAATGAGTTATGACACAACGCTGATACAGCATATTGCTTCAAAAAAGCCCACATAATCCCGATTTTTGATAAAATGAACCCCGGTTTAAGCAAATTTTCGACCGGACACGGCTGTCCGATGCCCCAAATACGGCATTTTCTCACTCTCTGTCGTGTTCGGAACCGGATGGAAATGATATATTTTTTTCGAAAGGAGAACAAACAAAATGGACCAAATGAAAATCGGAGAGCTTCTCAGAAAACTTCGAAATGAAAAGCATCTATCACAGGAACAACTTGCAGAGAAGCTTAACGTCTCATCCAGATCTGTATCTCGATGGGAAAACGGCAACACAATGCCGGATATCAGTTTAATAATTGAATTAGCAGATTTTTATGACATTGATATCCGGGAACTGTTAAATGGAGAAAGGAAGAGTGAGAAAATGGACAAAGACATGAAAGAAACATTGGATATGGTTTCAGACTACAGTGCAACAGAGAAAAATAAGATGGTGAAGGATTTACTTGTCTATATAGGCGCTATAGCTATCATCTTTTGTGCGCTATTATTGATAAAATTCCTGGAGTTAATAAATATAAATCCGGTTTTTGACAGTGTCAGCATCGGCTGCATGAGCATAGGTTTTGTTTACAGTATTTGCTGCATCGGGAAGATAATGCAGATAAACGACAAAATTGATAAGGATCTTCGAAAGAAGTTAAAGATCTGCGCGCTCGTAGTAGGAATTCTTTCACTGGTCTTTTCCATTCTTGTAAAGATCTTCCTGGTTAACGTTTGATTAAAAATCCCCTCTTTACCACGTCATAAAGAGGGGATTATTTTATGAATTGATATCCGGAACCATCCTTCTGAAAGGATCGGAGGGCATTACGGCTCTTTGTCTGAAAGAAGATTTTTAGTTTTGCCCATTTATATAAATGGCACCATATATACAGGAATATAGTTTATTCCATTTTCCCATTTATAATCTTTCGTATGAACTACGTATTTATCTTTTATTCGTCTGCTAAATTTATCACAAAATACATCCAACGATTTATGCGCTCTGTAATTTCCGGACTTAACTTCTATCGGACATATTTTATCCCCTACTGAAGTAAGAAAATCAATCTCATATAAGTGATTTGACGTTTCACTTTCCATAGTATAATAAAACAGATTGTTTCCCTTTACCTTCAACATTTGAGAAACCACATTTTCAAAAATATACCCCATATTAGCTTCAAGTTTATCAGAAAGTAATTTATTATATATAACGTTTTCTGTGTAATCCTTATCTTTGAATGCAAGCGTTACAAATAGTCCTACATCTGATGTAAATAACTTATAACGCCCCGGGTCTTTTTCCAACGACATTCCTGCCCCGGGATTATTTGCGTGATACGCAATATTAACTGTGTATGAACTCAACATATCAGGAATTAAATCAACAACCTGCTCTGCTCGCGTACCTTCTCTTGCACCAGCCAAAACATATCTTGAAGCATTTCCACTTAAATTTGCAGGTATAGCATCATAAATATCACCAGCCAAACCTGAACTATCAATTTTTGTGAAATCTTCCTCATAAAGATCCACAATCGCTCTTTTAGCTACATCAACAGCTTGTAAGTTATTAGTATCCAAATATGTTGCAATTGCCTGCGGCATACCACCAATAAGCATATACAATCTAAAAATTCTCATTAGATTTCTATGCATAGCATTTTCAGCTGATTTTTTATTTCGAATTAAAGTTTTTATAGTTTCAGCCGTTAAATCATCGCCAATTGCCCATAGGAATTCTTCAAAATCCATAGGATACATAGAAATCTTATCTTCTTCACTTGGAATTAAAATATCCTTCGTATTCTTTTTTATAGATATTAGCGAACCTGTTTCGATGTATTTATATCTTCCATCAGCCACCAAATACTTAATGGCCTGCCTTGCTTTCGGAAGTAATTGAACTTCGTCAAAAATTATTACTGATTCCTTTTCATACAACCTGGTACCAGTTAACTGCTGTAACTGTAAGAAGAAAAAATCCAAATTATATGTATCGTCAAATAATTCTATTATCGCTTTACTTGCATGAGCAAAATCCAATAAGATATATGATTTAAACTCAGTTTTGGCAAACTCTTCTGCTATCGTAGACTTACCAACTCGTCTAGCTCCTTTTATCAGAAGCGCCGCTTTTTCACTACGATTCTCCTTCCATTCAAGAAGTTCTTTATATATTTTTCTTTTAAATACTGTATTTTCCATAGAAACTCGCCTTTCTGATACAAGTATATCTCAAATCCCCATTCAAGTAAACCCAAAATCAGCGCTAATCCCCATTCGCAACACGTCATTTGTTGCTGAAATCCCCTTTTAACAGCAAAAACCGGCCCTTGCAGCTGAATAGGGATTTTTACTTCCTGTTTGTAAGAGTAACTTCTTGTGAGCCGATTTTTGCAAGAGTAACTCCAAAAATCGCACCTTGAAAACAGAATTAAGTTTTGCAAAAAACAGCCCAAATCGGAAGTTTCTATTAC
>JAEEGL014767341.1_pt1 | contig 41464 bp, 34 predicted proteins | sample 9134231 | NCBI WGS metagenome assembly JAEEGL01 (sample SAMN16246548, study PRJNA631951) | gut metagenome | biome: gut microbiome; feature: rumen; material: fiber-attached | host: Bos | place: Iran: Karaj | collected 2018-10
CCAAACTCAAAACTGATTACGAGGATGACAAATGACCAACGTACCCAACCTGAAGATCAGTCTCGTCGGCGTTTCCCGTGACTGTTTCCCCGCAGCTCTTACCATCAGAAGAAGAAAGGCTCTCGTGGATGCATATGCCAAGAAGTATGATGCAGCCGATATTTACGAGTGCCCCGTAACCATCATTGAGAGTGAGATACATATGCAGCAGGCTCTTGAGGATGTCAAGAAGGCAGGATGTAATGCGCTTTGCATTTATCTTGGAAACTTCGGTCCCGAGATATCCGAGACAATGCTCGCTCAGCAGTATGACGGCCCGGTTATGTTCTGTGCGGCTGCAGAAGAAGATTATGAGTCGGTTACAACATCGGGACGTGGCGATGCTTACTGCGGAATGCTCAATGCAAGTTACAATCTCGCACTTCGTAATGTTAAGGCTTATATCCCCGAGTATCCCGTAGGTGATGCAGAGGATTGTGCAGATATGATACATGATTTCGTTCCTGTTGCACGTGCCGTATATGCACTGCAGAACCTTAAGATCATATCATTCGGTCCCAGACCTCTTAACTTCCTTGCTTGTAACGCTCCTATCAAGCAGCTTTACAATCTCGGCGTTGAGATCGAGGAGAACTCAGAGCTTGATCTGTTCGAGTCGTTCAACAAGCATGCAGGCGACGCAAGGATAGCTGATGTTGTTAAGGATATGGAAGCTGAGCTCGGAGAGGGCAATAAGAAGCCCGAGATTCTTGAGAAGCTTGCTCAGTATGAACTTACTCTTACAGACTGGATCGACGGTCATAAGGGTTCAAAGGAATTCGTTGCCATCGCAGGTAAGTGCTGGCCCGCATTCCAGACACAGTTCGGATTTGTTCCCTGCTATGTTAACTCACGTCTTACCGGACGCGGCATCCCCGTATCCTGTGAGGTTGATATCTACGGCTGCTTAAGTGAGTACATCGGAACCTGCGTAAGTGACGATATCGTTACTCTTCTTGACATCAACAACTCAGTACCGAAGTGCATGTACGAGGACAGCATCAAGGGTAAGTTCGATTACAAGCAGACCGATACATTCATGGGCTTCCATTGCGGAAATACCTGCTCGAAGAAGCTTACAAAGGGCGAGATGAAGTATCAGGCCATCATGGCTCGTTCACTTCCCGTAGAGGTTACGAACGGAACGCTCGAAGGCGATATCGTTCCCGGACCTATCACCTTCTACCGCCTGCAGTCAACGGCAGACAACATCCTTCGCGCTTACGTTGCAGAGGGTGAGGTTCTTCCTGTGGCTACAAGATCCTTCGGTGGTATCGGCGTATTCGCTATACCTGAGATGGGACGTTTCTATCGTCACGTACTTATCGAGAAGAATTATCCTCATCACGGAGCAGTTGCTTTCGGACATTTCGGAAAGGCACTGTTCGAGGTATTCAAGTACATCGGCGTTAAGGTAGATGAGATCGGTTACAATCAGCCGGCTTCGGTTCCTTATCCTACAGAGAATCCTTTCAAGTAAGATATATGATCGTATAGATATATACGACAGTTGACGGAAAAGGGTGTCGCTTATGCGGCACCCTTTTCCCGCCTGTACTGTTGAAGTGTATCTGATTGAAATAAAAAACTGTTTGCGTTACACTTATAGAGGACATAATTTCTGCCAAAAGCAGGGGTGTGTCATGCGGAACGATTGGAGAACAGTGGGACAGGCAGTGTGAAGAGAATATGAAAACAATGAAAATAACAGCGCTTGAGTGTAAAAATGTAGGCTCGGATATAGATCTGTCAGGGTTTGTTTCTCTGGGGGAATTTACATCATACGAAACAACAAATGTCAGGGAGCTTGAAGATAGGGCAAAGGATGCGGATATCCTTATCATAAACAAGCTTCCCATAAACGAAGCAACAGCAGGCAGTCTTGACAGGCTTAAGCTGCTCTGTGTTACGGCGACGGGATATGACAACGTTGATGTGGAATATCTTCGAAGCAGGGGCATAAAGGTGTGTAATGCCACCGGTTATTCAACAGACTGTGTTGTTCAGCATACATTTGCGTCTCTGTTCTATTTATACGAGAAGCTGCGTTCATATGATGATTACGTGAGAAGCGGGGAGTATTGTAATTCTCCGATATTTACGTATTTTGGTGAGAGATTTAACGAGCTGTCCGGCAAGACCTGGGGAATTACGGGGCTGGGAAACATAGGCAGGAAGGTGGCGGCTGTTGCAACGGCGTTCGGCTGCCGTGTGGTGTATTATTCAACATCCGGCAATAACAGCTGCAAAGAATATGAGCGGCTTGAATGGGATGATTTTCTTAAACAGTCGGATATCATTTCCATACACGCACCCTTAAATGACAGGACAAGGAAGCTGTTTTCACATGATGCTTTTGACAGGATGAAGGATACGGCATATCTTGTAAATATGGGAAGAGGACCGATAGTTGATGAGATTGCGCTGGTGGATGCAATAAAAAAAGGGAAAATAGCGGGAGCGGCACTCGATGTGATCGACGGCGAACCGATGAGTAAGGACAGTCCTCTGCGTGAACTGTCAGACTGCGACAGGCTTCTGGTAACACCTCATATCGCATGGGCTTCCGTGGAGGCAAGGACCCGTCTTATGCATGAGGTGTATCTTAATATAGAAGCGTATCTTAAGGGAGAAGAACGGAACATAGTCTGATCTGCATTTATTGATTTATGCTTCTGATTGTGATAGAATTCATGGAGCGAGACAAAGGGGTTTTGAAGGTCCCTTTGTCTCTTTGTGAACGTCAAATAACATTGCGAATATTAAAAGATCGGAGAGAATCATGAAAGCCTACAGGGATATGACAAAGGATGAGCTGCGTGCTCTCAAGGCGGAACTGGAAAAGGAATACAGGGAAGAGGAGGCAAAGGGTCTCAAGCTGAATATGGCGCGAGGCAAGCCGGGCCTTTCACAGCTCGAGATAGCCATGCCCATGCTCGATGTTATGAACAGTAACTCGGATATGCATACAATACTGGGCACAGATACCCGTAATTACGGAGACCTGGACGGTATCGGTGAATGCAGGCGTCTGATGGCTGATATGATGGAGGTTGAGAAGGACAACGTGATCGTCGGAGGTAATTCGAGCCTTAATCTTATGTACGACATGGTTGCCCGTTCATACTGCTTCGGAGTAAGGGGAGGGACACCCTGGTGCAAGCTCGACAGGATCAAGTTCCTGTGTCCGGTTCCGGGATATGACAGGCACTTTAAGATAACCGAGCAGTTTGGCATAGAGATGATAAATATTCCTTTATCCGAGACAGGTCCCGATATGGATATGGTTGAGGAATATGTGAACAACGATCCTGCAGTAAAGGGAATATGGTGTGTTCCCAAATATTCCAATCCCACAGGTATTTCTTATTCGGATGAAACGGTGAAGAGGTTTGCGGGGCTTAAACCCGCAGCAGAGGATTTCAGGATTTACTGGGACAATGCATACTGTATTCATCATCTTTATGATGATGATCAGGATGAGATACTCAACATCCTTGAAGAGTGTAAGAAGGCCGGAAATCCCGATATGGTATTTATCTTTGCTTCTACATCCAAGATAAGTTTCCCCGGATCGGGCGTTTCGGCGGTAGCTTCATCTATAGATAATGTCGAGTGGATACTCAAGCTTATGGGCGTACAGACGATAGGACATGATAAGATAAATCAGTTGAGACATGCGAGGTTCTTCAAGGATATCGACGGACTCAGAGCTCATATGAAGAAACACGGTGAGCTGCTTCGTCCCAAATTTGCCGCAGTTACGGATACACTTGAGAAGGAACTGACGGGACTGGGTATCGGAAGCTGGGTTAATCCAAAGGGAGGATATTTCATTTCATTTGAAGCTCTTGACGGCTGTGCCAAGAACATAGTAGCCAAGTGTAAAGCTTTGGGTGTTACACTGACAGGTGCGGGTGCCACCTATCCGTATGGTAAGGATCCCAAAGATTCCAATATCCGTATAGCACCGACATTCCCGTCAACAGAAGAAATGAAGGATGCCGCAAGAGTGTTCGTATTATGCGTGAAGCTGGCGAGTGTGGAGAAGTTACTGGAAGAATAATCCGGCAGGACGATCAAAGATATTTTCTTTGTGATTTGACTGGTGAATGCTAAGATAATTCAATATAGAAAGTATGAGGTGACAAGAAATGACAAAGATTGATATTGTATCTGGTTTCCTGGGGGCAGGAAAGACAACCCTTATCAAGAAGCTTCTTAAGGAGGCGCTCTCGGGTGAGCAGGTGGTACTTATCGAGAATGAGTTCGGAGAGATAGGAATTGACGGAGGTTTCCTTAAGGAGGCAGGTATTGAGATCACGGAGATGAATTCAGGCTGTATCTGCTGTTCGCTTGTAGGCGACTTCGGCACGGCACTTAAGGAGGTTCTCGATAAATACAGTCCGGACAGGATACTTATAGAGCCTTCGGGTGTTGGTAAGCTTTCGGATGTCATGCGTGCGGTTGAAGGCTCGACAGGTGTTGAGGGTGTTCATCTTAACAGTGCGGTGGCTGTGGTTGATGCCAAGAAATGTAAGCCGTATCTGCGTAACTTCGGTGAATTCTTTGAGAATCAGATCGAGCATGCGGGAACCATTATCTTAAGTCGTACGGGTGATATGACGGATGAGAAGGTAAATGCCTGTGTTGCTCTTATAAGGGAGCACAATCCCAAGGCAACGATAATCACAACACCCTGGGATAAGCTTGAAGGAAGTAAGATATTGGAGACAATAGAGGATGCCAAGGATCTTGAGGCTGAGCTCATGAAGGAAGTAATGGAGATGCATGATGAACACGAGCATCATCATCATGACCATGACCACCATCATGATCACGAACAGCATCACGATCACGATCACGGCGAGGAATGTACCTGCGGCTGTCACGACCATGACCATGATCATGATCATCACCATCATCACCATGATGCGGATGAGGTGTTTACATCGATCGGTATTGAGACATCAACCAAATATACGGCAGATAAGGTTAAGGAATGTCTGGAAGAACTTGACGATACATCCAGATACGGAACCATACTCCGCTGTAAGGGAATGCTTCCCACAGAGGGAGACAGGTTCATCCATTTTGACTATGTGCCCGGTGAGTGTGAGGTAAGAGACGGAGCGGCAGAGGTAACAGGTAAGATATGTGTGATCGGATCTGAGCTTAAGGAAGAAGCCATACGTGATCTGTTTAAATAAGCATCACGACCGTGGACGGATATACGTATTACGGAGTAATATGGTAATTCCATGTAAAGACAGAAATATCAGTATTCAGGGAGGCAGACATGACCTCAGTATTTATAATCAATGGCTTTCTCGACAGCGGAAAGACGGATTTTATCAACTACACAATAGCTCAGCCCTATTTTCAGGACAGGAAGGCTACTCTCCTTATTGTATGTGAAGAGGGAGAGAATGAGTACGCTCCGGCTGTTCTTGAGAAAACACGTACAATAATGGAAGTGATCGAGGATGAGGATGATTTCAATGCGAAGAATCTGATGGAGCTTGAGAAGAAGTACAAGCCCGGACGTATAGTCATCGAGTTCAACGGCATGTGGATGCTCAAGAACCACAAGCTTCCGTGGAATTGGAAGATTGAGCAGCAGATAACAATGATAAACGGAGCTACCTTTGAGAGTTATTTCAGCAACATGAAGTCACTGCTTGCGGAACAGATAAGAGGATCCGAGCTGATCATCATGAACCGCTGTGACGGACTGGATGAGAAGATAGCATCCTATAAGCGGAATATCAAGGCACTCAATCAGGGAGCCGACATCATATTCGAGAACAAGGACGGTGAGATGAACGTAACACTGGAAGAGGATCTTCCGTATGATCTTACCAAGGATCCCGTGGTCCTGGATGATACAGGCTACGGAGTGTGGTATATAGACGCCCTTGATAACATGGACAGATATAAGGGACGCACCATCGAATACACAGGTATGGTGCTCCATCCGCCACAGTTCCCTAAGGGTTACTTCGTTCCCGGAAGGATGGCAATGACATGCTGTGCCGAAGATATAGCTTTCCTTGGATACGCATGTAAATATGATAAAGAGGACGAACTTACAAACAGGCAGTATATCAAGGTGAAGGCCAAGGTAAATATTGAGTATTTCGATGACTATGGCAAGGAAGGCCCGGTGCTGGAAGCAATAAGTATCGAACCGACAGGAAAACCAAAGAATGAGGTCATCTCATTCGTGTGATGAACCATTAACCCTGTTCCGGGTTAATGACGGAGAGATATATGAGTATTGTATCTGCCGATCATTATCAGTGCTCCGCTTTTGTATACATCCCAGTGAGAAGGCTGCCGGATTATTATAAATAAAACAAAGGAGAATAGGTTGATTATGAAGATTTCAGATTGTTATCCGGTTTTTTACACAAATGATATTGAGGCTCAGATTAAGTGTATCAGTGAGGATTTCGGCTTCGAAGTAAAGCATAGGCCACAGATTAAGTTTCTGGACTATGCGGTTATGGAAAATGAGAAAAAAAGACGTATTGATATCGTGTGTTCACATTTTCCGGCTGACCATTTCAATGAGGGATACTTTGGCATGCGGGTAAATGTAGATGATTTCGATGAAGGTCTTTCCTATTTTGAAGAAAAGGGATATTCCTTATTTGGCGAACCTCATGAAGTGGAAACTTCAATAACCGGTTTGTTGACCAGGGAAGGCGGAGCATATATAATACTTTTCCATCATAAGTAACAGAAAGATAAGTCGGGGGACGTAATGATATACGTCCCCTGAATTTTTACCGGTTTATGAAGTTTTTGATAAGCGGATAAAGTATAAAAGCTATGATAACACCCGAAGCGGCCTGTATGATATTTGCGGGTATGCTTGCGGCTGCTGCGGGACCATATATGATCATTTCATAAACAAAGTATCCTAAAGGAACTATGAAAAGTATTGTCAGGCTGCCAAGGAAGCTCCTTGCGCGGTCTGATTTTATCCTGCCTGCAAGAGAGCGGTACAGAAATCCGACTGCAAAAGCAGCCAGCCCCTTAATGAGCAGGGTTACCGGAGCGTAGAATACGTATCCTCCGACAATGTCTGAGAGTGCCGAACCTATTCCGGCAGCTGCCGCTCCGTATAAAGGACCGAGCACTATGCCCGACAATAAAACGAAGGCATCACCGAAATGTATGTATCCGCCCGTGCCGGGTGTAGGTATTTTTATTACATAAGTTGCAATGCAGGTGAGTGCGGCAAACATTGCTGCGCGTACAAGATTAAGCGTTTTTGTCTGTGTCATGCTGTCTCCCTCTTTCGTGAACAGATTTATTCTTTTTTTATATGTTATACGCCCGAAAGAGGTCAATGTCAACGCTATGCGTTATACCGATAAGTTATTGTCGGATATAGGAACTCTTGCAAATAAGGTAAAGTTATGCTATGCTGAACAATGCGAAACGGTTATCCGGAACAGGTATGTTTCGGAGTTAACTGATAAAGAAACTAGCCATAAAGGCGGAAAGGTTGGACAAATATGAATTATCTTGAGATTGAAAAGGTAGTTGGACGTGAGATCCTTGATTCCAGAGGTAATCCCACAGTTGAGGCTGAGGTTACACTGGTTGACGGAACAGTAGCAAGAGGTACTGCACCTTCAGGAGCTTCAACAGGTGAATTTGAGGCACTGGAGCTTCGTGACGGAGATAAGGGCAGATATCTTGGCAAGGGTGTTTCCAAGGCAGTTGACAATATCAACGGACCTATCGCTGATGCGATCGTTGGTATGGATGCATCCGATACATACGCTGTTGATGCAGCAATGATCAAGCTTGACGGAACAAAGGATAAGAGTAAGCTCGGTGCGAACGCTATTCTTGCAGTATCTATCGCTACAGCAAGGGCAGCAGCTACTTCACTCGATATTCCTCTTTACAGGTTCCTCGGCGGCGCACAGGCTACAGATCTTCCTGTTCCCATGATGAACATCCTTAACGGTGGTGCTCATGCAGACAGCGCAGTTGATACACAGGAGTTCATGGTTATGCCTGTAGGCGCTCCTTCATTTAAGGAAGGTTTAAGATGGTGTGCAGAGGTATTCCATAACCTCAAGGCTCTTATTAAGAAGATGAACGACGTTACAGCTGTAGGTGATGAGGGTGGTTTTGCTCCCAACAGCCTTAAGAGTGACGAGGAAGCTATCGAGAAGATCCTTGAAGCTATCAAGGCAGCAGGCTTTGAGCCCGGTAAGGACTTCATGATCGCTATGGATGCAGCAGCATCTGAGTGGAAGAGTGAGAAGGGTAAGGGCTTCTATCATCAGCCCAAGTCAGGTAAGGACTTCACAACAGATGAGCTTATTGCTCACTGGGAGAGCCTTGTAGACAAGTATCCCATCATCTCTATCGAGGATGGTCTTGATGAAGAGGATTGGGAAGGCTGGCAGAAGATGACCGCTAAGATCGGTAACAAGGTTCAGCTTGTCGGTGATGACCTCTTCGTTACCAATACCGAGCGTCTTGCGAAGGGTATCGAGCTTGGTGCAGCTAATTCGATCCTTATCAAGCTTAACCAGATCGGATCTGTATCAGAGACACTTGATGCTATCAAGCTTGCCAACAAGAACGGTTATACAGCTATTTCTTCACACAGGTCAGGTGAGACTGCAGATACAACAATAGCTGATCTTGCAGTTGCACTTAACACCCGCCAGATCAAGACAGGTGCTCCTTCAAGGTCTGAGCGTGTAGCTAAGTACAACCAGCTGCTCAGAATAGAGGAAGCTCTCGGCGATGCAGCTTACTATCCGGGAATGAAGGCATTCAACGTTAAGAAGTAATCATCATAAATAAACGTACAACGGAAATGAAAGGATCTGCCTTAACAGGCAGGTCCTTTTATAGATATAAATATGGATATTTCAGAAATTAAAATACCGGAAATAAACAAAGACCTGTACAACAGGATCAGAGAAGGATGGGACAGCGTAGCCAAGCCGCTTGACAGCCTTGGAGAGTTGGAAGCCATAATTGCAAAAATAGGCTCAATAAACGGAACGGTTACACCGGATATTTCCAAAAGGGCCCTGATCATCATGTGTGCCGACAACGGCATAGTTAATGAAGGAATAAGCCAGTCGGGCCAGGATGTTACACGCAGTGTTGCAGGATGGATGGGTAAGAGGAAAAGCTCTGTCTGTGTTATGGCAGAGAATTCGGGTGTGGATATAATTCCGGTAGATATTGGCATAAACATGGAAGGCACCCCTGATGGAGTGCTTGACAGGAAGATACGAAAAGGTACAGGAAATTTCATAAAAGAGCCTGCGATGACCATGGAAGAGCTTGACAGGGCGATCCATACCGGTATGGAGCTTGTCAGGGAATGCAGGGAACGGGGATATAAGATACTGGCGACCGGTGAGATGGGAATAGGGAATACGACGACATCTGCGGCAGTATGCGCGGCTGTTCTCAAATTGTGTGCAGAGGATGTTACCGGACGCGGAGCCGGACTGTGTGATGAAGGTCTTGTACGTAAGGTGGCTGTCATAAAGAACGGAATAGATAAATACGGTCTGAATGATATCAATCTCAATGTGGAAGGTGAAGCCGGAATAAAGCGTATCATGAGTACGGTAGGCGGCCTTGATATAGCGGGTCTGACGGGTGTATTTGTGGGCGGTGCCGTATATGGTATTCCGGTTATCATAGACGGCTTTATAAGTGCCGTGGCGGCACTGTGTGCGCAGAGGATATTGCCGGGGGCTTCACAGTACATGATATGCTCCCATATCGGCAGAGAACCGGGTATGCGTATCGTGCTTGATGAGTTGGGACTTAAACCGGTCATATGTGCGGATCTTGCGCTTGGAGAGGGTACGGGCGCGATAATGATGTTCCCTCTTCTTGATATGGCATTAAGGCTTTATACGAACGGACTCAGATTCCGTGATACAGAGGTTGAGCAGTATAAACACTTAATATAAAGCTATTGATTAAAGCAACGTATATGTTTTATAATTAAAAGCGGTATGATTAAGTGGCATTATTAAAATGCAAGGGGAAAGCTGATGCTGAACATAGTTGATGCAGGAATGATGAATCTTCCTGTTTTTATAAGAAGATATACCGACTCGAAGGAGTTTGCGGATATGATCCATGGTTATCGCGAGATAACCGGAGGATATAACTATGCAATAGAGAACCTTACAGAGCTTCCGGTAGACGAAAGATACGCCCGCGTCAGTGATGTAATAGTTACAAGAAAGAAAGCAATGTATACCTCCTACAGAACACAGGAGGTCTGTCCGGTTACGCTTAATGCATATCTTGTTGATTTCAACAATTACGTAGTGGTCATGTCCACCGATGCTTCCCATATATACGGCAAGAGAGTTATGAAGGCCGGTTTTAAATCCACGGAATTTGAGCCGATAGGAGTACTTGGGAAGAAGAAGGTGCATGTATATCTTGCGACCAGGTATTATCAGGGGATACTTCCCAAGATCGGATCGGATATAGCGAGGTTTAAGGATGACAGGAAGAAGAAATGCACAGGCTCAAGAGGTGAAGTGACCTATGATATCAAGCCGGAGCTCATGAAGGCCATGCTTGAATATGATAAGAAGAGGGGTGCCAACAGTCTTAAGTCATGCATAATTCTGACATTTGGTAAGATCGTCTGCGGACTTGTTTCGAGAGAAGCCATAATAATAAAGACAAGGCATGAAGGCGGGTTACTCCGCTGGGTACCGATGATCTTCAACAATGATGATGATTACAGTGTGCAGTTTACCGATATCAAAGACGTTTATGAGAAGGCTGAGGTATATGACAGCTGCAGTGTTGATATACTTAACAGTGAATTAAGATACGATTGTGAGGAGTATTCAACACTGTCTTATGAATTTCTTACACAGAATACATATAACGATTTCCTGCGTCAGGTTGAACCGAATAAGACCTATTTCATAGATTCCTACGGACATGAGAAAGCACCTGTGGCTGTAAGGCTTGAGATCACAGATACTTCCATGCAGATCACCTATTCGTATGATACGGGTTATCTTGAAGGAGTTGATATCGGGAAGGTTCATGAGATGTTTCTTGTCTTGATCACCCGTGTCGTTAACACGTAATCTTAGCTTAAGGAGTCCGGAAGTCATCAGACATCGGACTCCTTATCGCTTATATCGTCAATATCATCAATCGAATCATAATCCCTGTTACCGCTGTGACTGTTTGCAGCGGTTTTCTTTCTGCGTCTCCTGTTTTTCGCGGAAATGACTGCTATGATCACAATGACTGCAATTATGATAAGAGCAGCTGCTTCATATCCTGCGTATCTGACCAAAGGGTTGACATAGGTATTCTCGACCATGAATCTTACATCCAGGCCTTGTGTATTAAAGGTCAGATATCTGCCCATGGGAGTGGTTTCGGCTATTTCCATGTCATTACCGTTTAAAAGCCAGATCCGGACATCCGATGGATTTACACCGGCCGGAGGTGCATAACGGACCAGATGCTCATTACGTACATCATCAGGAATCTCAAGTGTCCATGTCTCTATAACATTTTCTTCTGTACTGATCCCGCTGACAGTGGATTTGAAATAGTCTCCTTCAATAAATCTTCCGTCTACAAGAACAGCCGACTGTATGTTGTCACGAAGCTGCATACTTCCCAGGGTTGTTATATATCTGGCTGTTTTTCCTATAAGCTCCGAATCGCTTCTTATATCATTGAGATTTGAATTTTCCCAATCCCATGAAATGTACTCGCCTTCAGAGATTTCCACCGGAAGTGTTGAGACGGAGGAATCATACTCATAATCTTTTACGGCTATCGGTTTATCATCCAGAACGAATCTGACCTTAATGGAGCGGAATTCGGAGGGGATATTATCCATGGCAAGAAGTTCGCTGTATGTCACCGGTTCGGCCTTACCGCTGTAGCTTACCCTGTCGATCCCGGCCTGATCATCCGATACGAAATAATTGTTTTTGATCCTTCCGGTGTTACTGTTATCACCTGCTATGGCACCGAGAAAGCTTTCGGAACTTACTATTGTGGGAAGAGAAATACATCCGCTTATGTCATAACCCTTGCCGGCAATACCTCCGATATAGCTGTCTCCCACAAGTATTCCCTTGGTATAGCAATCCATTATGGTTGAAAGGGATTCACCTGAAATACCTCCGATATAATCTCCCGAATTGCTCTTCAGCTTGCCGTAATTGTGGCATGAAAGGATGGTTCCCATTTCCTGAAAACCGCATATGCCGCCTACATGATCCTTTACGCCTTCGACATAACCTTCGTTTTTATCATTTCTCATTACACATTTAGTACGGTAGGTTGTTCCGGCCGCTGCGTCTTTTATACCTGTGATATCACTTTCAAGGTCAAAGTCGTATTCGATCGCCATTGTTCCGGCAATACCCGATGAGTTGATGTCACCGTAGATGCTTCCGTAGTTTATTGAATCTGCAATGGTGGCATCTGTGCAGTCCCTGGCAACGGATACGGAAGTATCTTCATAGACATCCGTGTAATCCTGATCGAGGACACCGTCGATCGCATCTGCAATCAGGATCATTATGACGTTAAACTGGTCGTTGACCTTGACCATATCATCAATAAGCTGCTGATTGGATGAATTCATTTCGTTATTGAGGAGTCCCAGACTGTCGCTCATTCCCTGTATGTTGGCGATCAGACTGCCGGATCTGGCCTGATATTCATCAGATAACCTTGGAAGCGTTATTGCCGGCCGGGAGCTCAGATCGGACACTATATCTTTTGTGGCAGATACAGTTCCACCCAAATCCCTTATGGATCGTTTGGTGTGATCTATTGCATATCGTATATCCCTGCCTGTTGCCTCGCCCATATCGTCTGCATGGGCAATAATATAGCCGGACATATCCTCTACATTGTCAGCTTCGTAATCAAAGAAGCTGGTACCGTATTTCTTTTCAAAGTCTTCGTCGGAAATACGTGATATAGCGGCATCTGCAGAACCCTCTGCAGACAGATCCAGTAACTTGTCCTCTTCTCTGTATGCTTCATCTGATGAAGGGAAGTCGGTATAAGCGGGAGGCTCGGTACTGCTGTCTTTGTGTGCAAGTCTTGCAACGTTATCATATTCTGAATTGTTTCCTGATACAGTATCTGAAAATACGGTTTTTTTGTCGGGCCAGGGTATTTCCCTTCCGTCCCCGTCAAGCAGCACAAGATTGGAACTTGTGGGCCTGTTGCTGTTTATATATCCGTAATAATAATCCTTATAATACTTATTTTCATTTTCGTCATGGAATTTGCTGTAATCATCTGAGGCCTGTTTGATATTATCCTTTGCCTTGTTGTAGCTTACCTCTTCCTCCTCTGAAAAATATTTGTGGATATCAAGGTCATCGACAGCATTAACAAGATCGTCCGCAGCACTTGAAATCTCGGTGATCGAAGACTTTGCCTTATCAAATGCACCTCCGCTTTTGGTCGATTCATTCATTGCATATTCGACACGGCTTAACACTTCATCGCCTTTTTCAGCAATACTGTTGATATAATTCTCGGTTTCAGTTGACAGATAAGAGGTATCATTAAGTGCCTTGTCGGTAAAACTCTTTACCATATTTAAACGTGCGGTTACAAGATTGGACTCACTTCCGGCGTCATTCAGGGTTACATTTACCAGATCATGAAGAGTGTTCATATTGGATGTGAGCTGTCCGACAATGTCCTCGGTTATATCTATAACGACATAGGGTTCAGCCTGACCGGCTATTCCGCCAACGTCCTTACGCCCATATATTTCACCGTTGTTTACGCACATGTCAATGAAGCCGTTCTGCCGTCCGGCTATGCCTCCGATGTTGTAGCCGACATGTTCGTAGCCTACGAGGGAATTGTTTGTACAGCATGTAATGATACCGTGGGAATAGCCGCAGATACCGCCTACATCGACAGTGCTGTTAAGTACACTTGTATAGTCCTTTTTGGTGTTGGGGTCAAACAGGTTAAGAATGTTGTTTGAGAATTTATCTATATCAAAATTCTGTACAGAGATAGTTTCGTCAATACTTGAAATATTGACCTTTGAATCATTGATACATCCGTTCAGGGTACCCATATTGTAACCTGTGATACCACCTGTGAAATGCATACCAACAACATAGCCGCTGCTTTTGCAGCTGCTTATGACACCGGTCTGCTCATTGTATCCGGCAATGCCTCCCGTATAGTCATATCCGTTGACATTTCCTTCAAAGGTGCAGTTGCTTATCAGGCCGTAATTGTCACCGACTATGCCGCCGGTCGCGAGTTGCTCGCCCGAAGCAACATTGGAACCCTGAACATGAAGATCCTTTATAACGGCACTTTCCTGGGTGATACAGAACAGTCCGGTATAGCTTCCGCTGTTGGTTATTGATATTCCGGAGATGGTATGTCCCTGTCCGTCGAAGACTCCGCTGAAGATAGGTATATATTTGAAATCGCTTCCGTCAAGCATTATGTCGTTTTTGAGGATCACATACTTATCCCTTGACCATGTATCAAGCCTGCAGTTTTTGGCCAGCATTTTCATATCATCAGCATTTTCGATATAGAGGGTTGTTTTATCGTATATATCATTTGCGCTGAGAATACCGCTCACATCTTCGGCGTATGTCATTTCGTCCGGATCTGACGAGCCGTTTTCGTTATCCCCTGATGAAGAGCTGTCATCCACCCTGATCTCATTACCGTTATCATCAACACGTATGACTTCAACATTGGGAGCCTTCCCGCTCCCTTCGACTACATTAAGCTTATTTCCTATCCCGGCATGAACGGGTGATGAACAGGATAATATAAGAGAGAGACTTATGATAAAAGTCATATAGGAGGCAATCCTTCTGTTTGTGCCTGCAGATTTAGTTCTTTTCATCATCTCCGGCCTCCTTTTCATTGTTTTCGTTTATCTGTACAGGCATGCCGGAAACTATGGAGGCAGCCTCTTCTTCGGTGAGTCCGGTAATGTTTCCGGCCTCGACAAAGGCGCTTATATCACCTCTTACCACCGCATTCATGGTACCGGTGACCACGCCGTTTATGCGTCCCCTTACGATACCGTTAACACGGTTAAGACCCTGAGCCTCTTTTGTACGTATCGGCATATTCATTATAAATGCTGTTTTGCTGATTATGGTATCGCCTACAAGCAGGATCTGCGGCAGTACGAACATGGTAATGAATATGGAGATTATTGTGCCTCGTCCGAGGCATTGTCCTATTCCGTATATAGCACCGTCAGATGTAAGACGACCGATGAGTATACCGGCTACCGCGAGCATGGTTCCCGAAGTTACTATTGTGGGGAATGATGCATTCATTGTTTCAATAATTGAGTCGCACCGTCCCCTGGTTGCCCTCAGTTCAGTGTACCTGCCCGCTATTACGATCGCATAGTCGATGTTTGCACCCATCTGTATGGAACTTACTATCAGTTGGCTTAAGAAGAAAATATTATCATGCTCCAATGCAGGAACAGAGAAGTTGATCCAGATACTTCCCTGAATGACTGCAATGAGAAGCACCGGCATACCGGCCGATTTAAACGTAAACAGAAGTACAACCAGTACAACAAGGATGGATACAATATTTACAACCAGATTATCTCTGGAAAATGTTTTCTTAAGTTCATACTGACTTACCGATTCACCGACGGTATAGATATTGCTGTGGTAGTATGTATGAGCTATTTCATGCATCTTATCGATGAAATCGAAGGTTTCCTGACTTTCCTGCGGAAGGTTCAGATAAACAAGGATACGCGAATAACTTTCTCCCTGCAGCTGTTCCTTTGCAAAGTTGATCATTCTGTATGCTTCGTCAAGGGTATCTTTTGTTTCTTTATCCAGAGAAACGTATCCCTGGTCTATTTCATCATGTATGAACATGAACATATCGATAAGCGGAACCTTGTATGAGGTCAGTCCGTTGACTGCCTTTGCATAGTCCTCATCATTAACGGCATATGCGGCATATATCAGTTCGGCTATTTCGAAATCAATGTCAATGAGCTCTGAGAACTGACGCGGTGACAGAGGATCCGTAAGCGTGTAGCCACCCATTGCTTCGGTGTTTGCAAGTCCTGTACAGGATTTTACCTCCCTGCAGGCTTCCAGTTTCTGGATCAGTCGTTTTTCGTTATCGTAATTGCCTGCCGGAACAACAAGAGCGATCAGGTTATCGCTATTGAAATTGTCGGCTATCATTTCATCCGCTATCTGTACATCATTTTTTATGGGAGTCTCCAGGGTGGAGTACCCAAATACATACGGACATTTATGCTGTATGATGAAGGCTGCAATGATGGCTGCGAGAAACAGCGGAGCAACGATAAATCTGGAATGGTAGTCGAATTTACCGACAAAGGGAATATCCGGAATGAAATTCCTGTGCTGGGTCTTTTCCATAAGAGGAGCAAACAGCATGATTATTCCGGGCATGAGAAGGAATACCGATATAAGGCTTAAGATTATGGCTTTGATCAGTACAACACCAAGGTCCGGGCCTATCTGATACTGCATAAAGGTCATCGCTATAAGGCCGCCGATCGTTGTAAGCGAGCTTCCGGATATCTCGGGTATCGCCTTTGTAAGGGCTGTTATCACTGCCTCACGAGGCTCCTTGTCCCGATGCTCTTCCTTGTATCTGTTAAGGAAAATGACTGCGTAGTCAACCGACAGTGCAAGCTGGAGAACAATGGTCACCGAATCCGATACGAACGAAATGGTGCCGAGGAAAAAGTTTGATCCAAGCTGCAGCACCGCACCTGCACCAAATGTGATAAGAAGTACCGGTATCTCTGCATAAGCCTGTGTGGTAATAAGCAGAACAGTCAGCACAACTATCACTACAAGAACCGATATGACCTGCATTTCTTTGTTAATGAGTTCTGCCTGAATGTCGCCGAGTGTTGTGGAAAGATATGCATCATAGGGTTCAATAAAGGCCTTTACCTCATCAAGAGGCGGCATAACGGCAGGATCCTTCTCGTCATATTCAAAGGTGATGTTGAAAAGGGCCGATCCGTTGTTGTAATGAGATTCATCATTATCATACTCAACCCTGAACACACCATCGATATCTTCAAAGGATTTAACCAGTTTGTCCGCCTGATCGCAGGATATGTTGGCGATCATGACTTTACAGGAGCCATAGGTCTTAAACTCAGTCTCCATTAGATCGAGACCCTGTTTCGTTTCGGTGGATTGCGGAAGATAAGCCGCCAGAGAATTCTCAACCTTTACCCAGTTCCTTGAAAAGGCCGAGAAAACAGACAATAATATAAATACAAGAAAGAACAGATTGCGTTTATCTACAATAAATGCACATATTTTAAGCATGGCATTGCCACTGCTCTTTTCAGGAGCTGCAGGTTCCATGATAAAAAACCTCCGTCTGTAATATCTCCCCTCATATGTGTTATTGCAAAAGCGGTTATCAATGAATTATATCACTTAACATAATAAGAGTAAAGGTCGAAATTGATATGGCAAATATAAAAATGACAAATGTGAGGCATAATGTTATAATCGAAAGAGTAACGTCTAGGTATGATATATTAATTTTCGATAATGAACAGTAAGGTTTTAATTACTTTAGAATATGATAAAATAATAAAGCTGCTTGCGGACAGGGCCACTTCGGAGCCGGGCAGGCAAAAGTGCATGGAGCTTACGCCGCTCAGTGATCATGACGGAATAAACAGGCTGCAGCAGGAGACCTTTGATTCGACCGGAAGGCTGTTAAGGAACGGAGATGTAAGCTTTGGCGGCAATAAGGCTGTGGAAGCAAGCATGATGCGGCTTGAAAAGGGGAGCAGCATAAGCACACAGGAGCTTATGGACATAGCAGGGCTGCTGGAGAATACGGCAAGGGTACGTTCATACGGTCACAGAGGTGATGAAGAATCAAAGGACTGCCTGGATGAGATGTTTGATGCACTATCTCCTTTGTCCGGGATTTCTTCTGAAATAAGGCGATGTATCATATCCTGCGATGAGATAGCCGATGATGCGAGTCCTGAGCTTAAGAATATACGCCGTCATATAAGGGCAACCCAGGACAGGATACATACCAGGCTTAACAGCATGGTCAACAGTACATATAAGGCATATCTTCAGGATAATGTGGTGACCATGCGTGAGGGCAGGTACTGTATACCTGTTAAGGCGGAGTACAAGGGCAATGTGCCGGGCATGATACATGACAGATCATCCACGGCATCAACTCTGTTTATTGAACCTTCGGATATAGTTAATCTTAACAATGAAATAAAGGAGCTTCAGATAAAAGAGGCTAAGGAGATCGAGGTCATACTTGCATCACTCTCCGCATCCTGCGGTGAGCATACCGAAGAGATAAGGCTTAACCGCATACTTATGACCGAGCTTGACCATATATTTGCAAGAGGTCGGCTGGCGCTTGATATGAAGGCGACACGTCCGGAATTCAATAAAAACAGGGTGATCGATCTGAAGAAGGCCAGGCATCCTCTTATTGATAAGGGGAAGGTGGTACCGATCGATATAAGGCTTGGAGATGATTTTGACCTTCTTGTGATAACGGGGCCCAATACGGGCGGTAAGACCGTTGCGCTTAAGACACTGGGACTGCTGACTCTTATGGGACAGGCAGGTCTGCAGATACCGGCACTTGACCATTCGCAGTTAAGCGTATTTGATGAGGTGTTTGCGGATATAGGTGATGAACAGAGCATAGAGCAGAGCCTGTCCACCTTCTCTTCCCATATGAAGACAATAGTAAATATACTTGAAAATGCGAATGAGGCTTCACTCTGCCTGTTTGATGAACTCGGGGCCGGAACGGATCCCGTAGAAGGGGCTGCGCTGGCGACTGCGATCCTTGACAGGCTCCATCAGGCAGGAATAAGAACTGCGGCAACAACTCATTACAGTGAATTAAAGGTATATGCTCTTCGTGAGGATCGTGTCTGCAATGCAAGCTGTGAGTTCAATGTTGATACGCTTGCGCCCACTTACCGGCTGCTCATAGGTGTTCCCGGAAAGAGTAATGCATTTGCGATAGCCGGTAAGCTTGGACTGCCTTCATATATAATAGACAGTGCGAAGGAAAGGATCAGTGAAGCGGATGAGAGCTTCGAGGATGTACTTTCGGAGCTTGAAGCAAACAGAGTACTGCTTGAACAGGAGAAGTTGACGATAAGGCAGTACAGGGAAGAGGCAGACAGACTAAGGACTGATTATGAGGCTAAAAAGAATAAGCTTAACGAACAGAAAGAACGTATACTTTCCGAAGCAAGAGAAGAGGCCTTAAGGATACTTTCGGAAGCAAAGGACAGCGCTGACGAAGCCATACGCAACTTCCATAAGAACGGTTCCATTCAGTCGATGGAAAATGAGCGCACCGGACTCAGGGAGAAGATCGGCAAGATAAGGAATGATATGGGGAAGATATCAGCTGATAAGGCTTCAGCAGGAAAGGCAAAACAGACAGGACGTCCCGTGAGCCGTGATGATATCAAGCCGGGAGCAGCGGTCAGGATAATATCGATGGATCTTAAGGGTACGGTAAGTTCACTGCCCGATAAAAAGGGTAATCTTTTTGTTCAGTGCGGTATCATGAACATTAAAGCCGGTATGAATGATATTGAGTTTGTAATGCCGGAGGATAACATAAACTCCGGTTCCGGCAGAGGATATGAGGGCAGCACCGGTAAGAGATCCGGAAATAAAAAGAGCGGAAGCAAAGGCGGAGGATACGGTTCTGTATACGGACTGTCAAAGGCAGGCACCATATCCGTAGAGCTTAATCTCATAGGATGTACAACGGATGAAGCGATACCGAAGCTTGAGAAATATCTTGATGATGCATACCTGTCGCATCTTGAAACGGTAAGGATAGTACACGGCAAGGGTACGGGTGCATTGAGAAACGCGGTATGGAATTATCTGAAACGGATGAAATACGTTAAATCATATAAGCTGGCGGAATACGGAGAAGGCGATGCCGGCGTAACCATAGTAACATTCAAGTAGCCTTAAACAGAGGAGAGATCATGGCAACCAAACAGAAAATACTTATAGTAGATGACGACAACAACATAGCGGAGCTTATATCCCTGTATCTTACCAAGGAATGCTTTGACACTCAGATAGTCAATGACGGGGAAGCCGCACTTAAGAGCTTTGATACATACAAGCCGGGTCTTGTGCTGCTTGATCTGATGCTTCCGGGCATAGACGGGTATCAGGTGTGCAGGGAGATCAGAGCAAGATCACAGACACCCATTATCATGCTGTCGGCAAAGGGCGAGATATTTGATAAAGTACTGGGCCTTGAACTGGGAGCGGATGACTATATGGAGAAACCGTTTGACAGTAAGGAGCTCGTGGCAAGGGTGAAGGCTGTACTCAGAAGAACACAGGCAGTCAAGCCGGTAGAGGCTCCGACGGATGTTAAGTGTGTTGAATATCCCGATCTTACCATCAATCAGACCAATTACTCGGTTGTTTATTTCGGAGAGCCTGTCGAGATGCCGCCGAAAGAGCTGGAGCTTCTCTATTTCCTTGCTTCATCGCCCAATCAGGTGTTTACAAGGGAGCAGCTTCTCGATCATATCTGGGGATATGAGTACATAGGCGATACAAGGACGGTTGATGTCCACATCAAGAGACTGCGTGAAAAGATAAAGGACCATGAAATGTGGAGGCTGTCCACGGTGTGGGGAATAGGATACAAGTTTGAAGTGAAATGAAATACAGAAAAACCTTATACTTAAAGTTCATATTTGCATATCTTGCATTTGGAGCAATAAGTTTCGTACTGATAGCTACACTGTTTTCCAGGCTCACCTTCGAGCATCTGCTTAATGATAAGGCGGCTGCCCTTTATAAGGAGGCTACACTTATTTCCACCCGTTATGCGGATAATTTCTACAGAGCATCCCTGGAGGCAGAGGATGTCAGGGATCAGCTTGAAGCGATAGACACCTTCACACAGGCCGCCATATGGATAATCAATCCCGACGGTGAACTGTTGTACAATTCCGAGGACACGTCTGTTGACGAGGAGAATACTGTGGTGATCGGGCATTTTAATCCGACCGATACGGGGAATGATTACTATATGCTCGGCAAATTTTACAATTCCTTCGAAGAAGATGTACTCAGTGTGTTTTCACCCATCAATTCGAATTTCCGTGTGCAGGGGTATGTTGTCATGCACTATGCACTCAGTAACATTGAGCGAAGCCGTGACAGCCTGATGAATATCTACTATATGGCTCTTGGTATCATGTTTGTACTGTCGCTGCTTGTATTACTTGTGTTTACGGTTGTAGTGTACAGACCTCTCAAGAAGATAACAAAGGCGACGGAGGAATATGCGGACGGAAATCTTTCACATACCATAGAGGTCGATAAGGATGATGAGATAGGACATCTTGCCGCATCGCTTAATTACATGGCATCGGAGCTAAGCAAGGGAGAGGACAACCAGAAGCAGTTCATAGCCAATGTATCACATGATTTCCGTTCTCCCCTTACTTCGATAAAGGGTTATATCGAGGCAATGGAGGATGGGACCATCCCTCCTGACATGATGGATAAGTACTTAAAGATAGTACTTAACGAGACCGAGAGGCTTACGAAGCTTACCAATTCACTCCTGTCGCTCAACAATCTCAATACGAGAGGGATGCATCTTGACCTGAGTGATTTTGACATAAATGCGGTCATCAAGAATACTGCGGCGACCTTTGAGGGTATATGCAAGACCAAGCGGATCAGGTTTAAGCTTGTTCTGTGCGGTGAAAAGCTTTTTGTAAGAGCCGATGTGGGCAGGATACAGCAGGTCCTTTACAATCTGATCGACAATGCGATTAAGTTCAGCGAGCAGGGATCTGATATCAAGCTTGAAACATCGGAGAAGAACGACACGATATTCGTATCCGTAAAGGACAGCGGTATAGGTATCCCGAAGGAGAGCCAGAAGCTGGTATTTGACAGGTTTTACAAGACCGATCTGTCGAGGGGCAAGGACAAGAAAGGTACAGGTCTCGGGCTGGCGATCGTTAAGGAGATCATCAACGCCCATCATGAGAATATAAATGTAATAAGTACCGTGGGAGTGGGAACGGAATTCATATTTACACTTCCCAAGAGTAAAGTGGAGGGCTAAGGATTCAAATGCCGCTTAACATTGTGCTTCATGAGCCGGAGATCCCGGCAAATACAGGAAATATCGGACGTACCTGTGTCGCAACAGGCACAGTTCTTCATCTTATCGAACCGTTGGGGTTCCAACTGACAGAGAAGAATATAAAAAGAGCCGGCATGGATTACTGGGATAAGCTGGATGTGAGAAGGTATATAAACTATGAGGAGTTCATGGAGATGAACGGACATCCGAAGGTTTATATGGCAACTACCAAGGCACACAGGGTATATTCGGAAGTACAGTTTGATAAAGATGCTTTCATAATGTTTGGAAAGGAGAGCGCGGGTATACCGGAGGAAATACTGGTCGATAATGAAGAGACCTGTATCAGGATCCCGATGCTTGATGATATAAGATCACTTAACCTTTCCAATTCGGTAGCGGTAATACTGTATGAAGCGCTCCGCCAGCAGGGATTTTCGTCTATGCGGAAGACGGGAGAGCTTCACAGATTGAAGTGGCTTACTTAAAAGAAGGGGCGTCATATGGATGAAAGAAACAAGAACATTGTGGATGAAGTAAAGAATGAGAACGGGCTTGCGGCAGAGACAAACAGCCAGAACTTCGAATTCATGACCGAAACAATAAAGGAGAAGCCGATAAGTAAAAGACGTATGTTCCTGAATGCGTTGTTTACCTGTATCCTTGCGCTTGCATTCGGTACGATAGCATGCTTTACCTTTGTGTCGTTATACCCCATATTTAATGAGTGGCTTTATCCGGTCGATGAAACAAAGGTCGTAAGCTTTAAACAGTCTGATGATGAAACGGACGAAATAAGGGAGCCGGGCAACGGGAACGGAACCGATGCGGATGATAATTCCGGTCCGGATAATGACAGTACAGCTGAGATCACAGATAAGGAAAATGATGACAGGGATCAGGGTGACGATCTGACTGTCAGTGAAAATGAGCAGGGAACCGTATCCGTAAATGAAGCGGCACCGGCACCCAAGATCATAACGCAGGTCGTTGAAACCGTTAACAAGGATCTTGAAATAGAGGATTATGCCAAGCTGTACCAGCAGATCGGTGAAGTGGCTAATGAGGCACGTCGGGCGGTTGTGACTGTTACGGGCCTGAGTGCCAATACGGACTGGTTCATGAATGTATATGAGAACAAGCATACGGCAGCAGGCCTTATCATGGCAGAGAACGGAAAGGAGATGCTGATCCTGACACGAACAAGCGTGATAGACACCTCGGACAAGATAGCGGTAACTTTCTGCGACGGGGCAAGGTATGATGCTGTACGTAAGAAATCCGATCCCAATACGGACATTTCCGTTATAGCAGTAAATTTGGATGAGATAAGTAACGAGACCAAGGAGGCCTGCAAGCTTGCCGAGCTGGGAAATACCAATGGATCTTCAATCGACGGAATGCCTGTCGTAGCGCTGGGTGATCCTCTTGGGGTATCTGAATCGATAGCAATAGGACAGATCACCTCACATACATCAGTAAGAGATATGACCGATACCAATGTATCGATACTTACAACGGATATCTACGGAAGTGCCAATGCAAGCGGTGTAATAATAAACATGGCGGGAAAAGTCCTTGGCATAATCACTCAGGACGGTGCTACATCCGATGCCAAGAACCTGATCCGGGGATATTCGATATCCGATCTTAAGGATAAGCTTGAAAAGCTTTCAAACGGTCAGGAAATAGCCTGTCTTGGAATAATCGGTCTGGATGTTACCGAGGAGGCGGCTGAGGATTTCGGTGTTCCCATGGGTGCATATGTTAAACAGGTTGTGATCGATTCGCCCGCCATGGAAGCAGGCATACAGAACGGTGATGTGATCGTTAAGCTGGGAACAACGGATATCCATTCGTTTTCGGATTATAAGGATGCGATGATCAAATGTCAGCCGGATGACCTTATGATGGTGACCGTCAAACGGCTGGGAAGAGATGAATATGTAGAGCTGTCATATGAGATCACGCTAGGTAAGCTGAGTGAATAAAAATGAGTCATTGGAAACAGTTTATGACTCACTAAGGAGGAACCGGATTTGAAATATATCGAAACACTGAGGGAAAGCGACAACATAATGGACATATACCTCATAAAGCACAAACAGTCGGCGGTGACCAAGAACGGAAAGCCTTATGAGAATGTCATTTTACAGGATAAGACAGGAACGATAGATTCCAAGATATGGGATGTTTCTTCAGCCGGCATCGAGGATTTTGATGTGCTCGATTACTGCATGGTGGGCGGACAGGTTACATCATTTAACGGCCAGCTTCAGGTGAACATCAAGAGGATCAGGAAGGCTAAGGAAGGTGAATATATTCCGGGTGATTATCTGCCGATGACTACCGGGAATATTGATGAAATGTATAGTGAACTGCTTAAGATCATGTCAGGTATCAATTCCCCGTATCTTAAGAAGCTGTGCGAGGCATTTTTTAAGGACGATAATGACTTTATAACTGCGTTTAAGAAAAGCTCGGCTGCAAAAAGCGTACATCACGGTTTTGTGGGAGGTCTGCTGGAGCATACCCTGAGTGTTGTAAAGCTGTGTGATTTCTATTGTACACGTTACAGGATGCTTAACAGGGATCTGCTGCTTACGGCAGCAATGCTTCATGATATAGGAAAGGTAAAGGAACTGTCGGCCTTCCCGCAGAATGATTATACCGATGACGGACAGCTGCTCGGACATATCGTTATGGGATATGAAATGGTTGGTGAGAAGGTAAAGAATATAGATGGATTTCCGCATCAGCTGGAGGCAGAGGTCAAGCACTGCATACTGGCACATCACGGAGAGTATGAATTCGGTTCACCCAAGAAGCCTGCTCTGATGGAAGCTTTGGCTCTTAACATGGCGGACAATCTTGATGCCAAGATGGAAACACTTACTGAGCTGTTTAATTCAACAACCGATAAAGGCTGGCTTGGTTTCAACAGACTTATAGACAGTAACATAAGGAAGACGGGTGAGTCGGGGGATGCACCTGCCGGTTTGTTTTGATCGAGGTATTGTTCATAAATGGAATATAAAAAGAACGATATGGTAAGGCTTGAAATAACGGATATGACGGCAGAGGGCATGGGAGTCGGTAAGATTGACGGCTATGCCCTTTTTGTTAAGGATGCGATCGTAGGCGATGTGCTGGATGTGCGGATTGTCAAGGTTAAGAAGAATTATGGATACGGGCGTGTTGAGAAGATCATCCGTCCGTCATCCGACAGGGTAAAACCACGCTGCCCGATCGCAAGGCAGTGCGGCGGCTGCCAGATACAGGAATTAAAGTATGATGCCCAGCTTAAACTGAAGCAGAACAAGGTCAGGAATAACCTTATAAGGATCGGAGGGTTTACACCCGGGCAGACAGATTCCGTCATGGAACTGATGATCGGAATGGACGATCCGTGGAGATACAGAAATAAAGCTCAATATCCCACAGGTACTGATAAGGAAGGCAACACTGTTGCCGGCTTCTATGCGGGTAGGACTCACAGCATAATCCCGTGTACGGACTGTGTACTCCTGCCGGAGGAAAATAGTACAATACTTGAGATTGTTCTGGAGCATATGAAAAGACATGGAATTACTGCATATGATGAAAACGATGGCAGTGGCACTGTGCGTCATGTAATGATACGAAAAGGATTCGCAACAGGCGAGATAATGGTATGTCTTGTTATCACCCATACGGGAAAGAGGAGAGCCGGGGAGGCAGGAGGAGTTGTCCCTGAAGAATATATAACCGGTCAGAATGAATTGATCTATAAGCTCTGTGAAATTCCCGGTATGAAGTCGGTCTGTGTTTCCGTAAACAATGATAATACGAATGTGATCATGGGAAATGAGACACATACACTTTACGGAAGTGATACGATAAATGATATCCTGCTCGATAAGAGGTTTGAGATATCTCCGCTTTCGTTTTATCAGGTTAATCCGGTTCAGGTTGAGAAGCTTTACGGAACTGCCATCGAATATGCAGGACTTACCGGCAATGAAGAGGTGTGGGATGTATGCTGTGGAATAGGTACCATATCCATATGTATGTCAGATAAGGCAAAGTGTGTTCACGGACTTGAGATAGTTCCGGAAGCAATAGAGGACGCAAAAAGAAATGCGGCACTCAACAATGCTGACAATGTTGAGTTCATATGTGCGGCGGCGGAGGAATATCTGCCTGCGCATAAGGACCAGATAACAGCGAATGTGGTAGTTCTTGACCCGCCAAGAAAGGGTATGGACGAGGCAGCGCTTTTGGCCATTGTCGGTATTAAACCGGATAAGATAGTATATGTGAGCTGCGACGGTGCAACCCTGGCCCGTGACCTTAAATACTTAACGGGATACGGCTATGAACTTAAAAAGGTCAGATGTACTGATATGTTCAGCCAGACAGTTCACATAGAAACCGTCTGTTTGCTGACGCGGGATTAGTGTTATCAGGCAAAGAAGTAATATCACAGCTTGGGGATGCTTATAAAGTTTCTATAATATATTCATGGAAATTTTTGATCATCCCTTGAAATACAAAACAGTTTATGTTAACATAATATCGTTGATGGAACGATCGACCGATGATTCGTCCTGGTGGGAAAAGGATTGGACGATGAGATCTTTGGTGAAGTCACAGACAATTTAATATTTCAATACACATTTGCACGAAGGGAAAAGGATGAGCAAATAATGATTGATCTTTATTATGGATCCATATCCTCATTCTTTTTGTATATGCAAATTGAATGAGGATTTTTGATTTAGGAGGTTAATATGATAGTAGCACGCAGCCCGCTCAGGATATCGCTCGGAGGAGGAGGTACCGATCTTCCTTCATATTATCAGCAGAGAGAAGGATTTCTTATTTCCGCAGCAATTGATAAATACGTATACATTACCCTGCATGAGACTTTTGATAAGGGATATTTCCTTAAATACTCCAAGTTTGAGCATGTTCAGGAGATTGATGAGATACAGCATCCGATAATCAGGGAAGCGCTTAAGATGCTTAACTGGAACGAGAATCATATTGAGATCTGTTCCATGGCAGATATCCCTGCAGGGACAGGCCTTGGTTCATCAAGCAGCTTCACAACAGCGCTTCTTCGTGCTCTTCATACAATGCAGGGGAATATAGTGAGCACACGTACACTTGCCGAGGAAGCCTGTGAGATAGAGATGAACCGTCTCAAAGAACCCATAGGAAAACAGGATCAGTACATAGCTGCATATGGCGGTATCACCTGCATGAATTTTCATAAGGACGGATACGTATGGGTCGATCCGCTCAATATTTCGAAAGAAACCCTGTACAATCTTGAAGACAATCTCATTCTTTACTTTACCGGGTTTTCGCGTTCGGCGGGAAGCATCCTTAAGGAGCAGGATGATAAGAGCAGGGATAAGAATTCTGATATGCTGAAAAACCTTGATTTCGTTAAGGATCTCGGTTATCAGAGTAAAAAGGCATTTGAGGCAGGAGATCTTGACGCATTTGCCGACATCATGAATGTACATTGGGAATATAAGAAGAAACGCTCCGGCGGTATGAGTAATCCTCAGATAGATGAGTGGTATGACATGGCACTTAAGAACGGTGCCAAGGGAGGCAAGATGATAGGTGCCGGCGGCGGCGGCTTCCTGATGTTCTACTGCGAGGACAAGAGAAGGCTTCGCGAAGCCATGAAGGATACGGGAATGGAAGAGGTAAGGTTCCGCTTTGAAATGGAAGGCTCAAGGGTACTGTAATTATGATGAACGCTGAAGAAGTAAGGTTCAAAAGTCCGGAGGATATGCAGGTTGTAGTCCTGATGGGAGGCCTGGGTACAAGGCTTAAGGAATTTACCAGGGAGTGTCCGAAGCCTTTGGTTGATGTTGAAGGACGACCGTTCTTTGATTACTCGCTTAAGCTGCTCATGCATCACGGATTCAGGAAGTTCCTTTTTCTTATCGGCTACCGTGCGGAGATGATCGAGGAATACTACGGTGACGGCAGCAGGCTGGGGATATCGATAACCTACTGTTATGACGGTAAGGAACTTCTGGGAACAGGCGGGGCTGTTAAACGAGCGTATGATCATCTTGAGGATGATTTTCTTCTGATGTACGGTGACTCATTCATGGATATTGATTATGAGGAAACACTGTACAGATATTTTGAGGGCAGATTACGTGGGATGCGGGCTCTTATGACCGTTCTTAAGAACGGTAACCGTTTTGATAAGTCAAACGTGATCATGGACGGTACGGAAATAAAGCTGTACAACAAAAAGGATATCTCTCCCGGAATGGATTATATAGACTACGGAGTGTGCGTTTATGAGAAGAGCCTCTTTTCGGATGACTACATAAACGGACTGCTCGGCCGGGAAGGTGAAGCGGATAATGACCCTGATAATAAAACCGGTACTTTGACATCGGACAGTGATCAGTCGGGCAATGCAGATCATCAGAATGTAAAGTTTGATATAGCAGTACTTCAGAACAGACTCAGCATTGATAAACAGATTGCAGCACATATAGTTACGAAACGTTTCTATGAAATAGGAAGTCCGACTGCTTTAAATGAATTCAGGAACTATGTGAAGCACAGATTTAATGAAAAACATCCGGCGGTCTTTCTTGACAGGGATGGTGTTCTTAACGAGATCGTATTCAATGATGATATCGAGCAGATGGATTCCCCGCAGAAGCTGTCACAGTTTAAGGCTTTTCCGGAAGCGGCGGATGCAATAAAGGCATTCAGGGATAAGGGTTACTACATATTTATAGTGACCAATCAGCCCGGAGCGGCCAAGGGCAAATCACAGCTTAAGACACTGTATGATATAAATACGATGTTTATCGAACAGCTGAGTGAGCAGGGAGCAGAGGTTGACGGTGTTTATATGTGCCCGCATTATCCGAAGATGTGTGAGCATACAAAGGAGAAGTTTCTTATTAAGAAATGCGACTGCAGGAAACCGAAGCCGGGACTTCTGTTTAAGCCGAAGGATATCTACAATATCGATTATGACAATTCATATATGATCGGTGATTCGTTTACGGATATAGTTGCGGGAAATGCTGCGGGAGTTAAGACGGTGTTCATAGGAGAACTGAAATGCGATGCCTGCAAGAGGCTGTGTGATGTCGAGCCGGATCATATAGTGCATAATGTTTCCGAGGCAGCAAAGATCGTGTTGTGAAAACTGAGAACCATCATAAAGGATCCGCAGCCTTATGACATTCGTGATAACGAATGCATACCGCAAGCGGTATCCCTTATGACAAATAAAAAGGAGGGTATAAAATGAGTACAGACTACATTGACAGGTATATGGAGGAGACAATGCAGATTGTCAATACCATAGACAGGAATGAAATTGCAAAGGGGATTGATATTCTTAAGAAGCTGAGGGACGAAGGCGGCCGACTGTTTATCCTTGGCGTAGGAGGAAGTGCAGCCAATGCATCGCATGCGGTGAATGATTTCCGCAAGATAGGCGGTATAGAAACTTATGCTCCGACAGACAATGTTTCCGAGCTTACGGCACGCACCAATGACGAAGGATGGGAAACGACATTTGCGGAATGGCTTAAGACATCCAGAGTAAACGACAAAGACTGCATTATGGTATTTTCGGTAGGCGGAGGATCGGAGACAACCAGTCTCAATATTGTAAATGCACTTAAGCTTTCCAAGGAGAGAGGGGCAAAGGTTATCTCCATCGTATCAAGAACCGGCGGCTATTCGAAGCAGGTCAGTGATGCATGTGTCCTTATTCCGGTGGTAAGTGAGGAGAGGATCACACCCCATGCCGAAGGGTGGCAGGGAGTCGTATGGCATCTGATGGTCAATGCACTATAATAAGTGCGAAGCACGGAACAATCCGTATTATATTGATGTATGATGTATGATGTATATAATAAAACCTCGAGGGGTAATAGACAGAAGGGAGTATAGGTATGAAGTTTGAAGATCTTAAGGTAACAGTGTATGCGGACGGGGCAGATATCGAAGCAATGAAGGAAGAGTACAGGAAGGGATATGTTAAGGGGTTTACGACCAATCCCACGCTTATGAAGAAGGCCGGAGTTAAGGATTACGTTACATTCGCAAAGGAAGCGGTAAAAGAGATCCCCGATCTTCCTTTATCATTTGAAGTGTTTGCTGATGATTTTGATACAATGGAAAAGGAAGCGGAATACATTTCTTCCCTTGGAAATAATGTGTACGTTAAAATACCGATCACCAATTCCAAAGGAGAATCGAGTGTTCCTCTTATTAAAAAGCTTTCGTCAAAAGGAATTAAGATAAATGCAACTGCAATACTGACTCTTGAGCAGGTTCGCTCGGTGGTGGATGCATTTGCCGAAGGTACCGAAAACATAGTTTCCGTATTTGCGGGAAGGATATTGGATACCGGTGTGGATGCTGTGCCTGTAATGAAAGAGGTTACCGAAATATGCAAGGCAAAACCCGGTACACTGTCCCTGTGGGCCAGCTGTCGCGAACTGTATAATATAATCCAGGCAGACCAGTGCGGTACTGATATAATAACCGTAACCAACAACATCCTTGCCAAGCTTCCGAACCTTGGAAAGGATCTTACACAGCTGTCCCTGGAAACAGTTCAGATGTTTGTGAATGACGGAAAGAGTCTCGGATATTCCATTTTAAAATAAGTATGTTTTTATTGTCTCTGAATCTGAATCCGATGCCATGATCTGCGCTTGTTCCTGATTTAGTACAAGATTTTTAAATAAAAATAAAAAAAATCGCGATTATAATTTGACAAATAAAAAAAAAACGCTATAATACTGTATATCGTATACAAATTGTTTTATTTTACAATAGTTATAAATATTTTTGCGGTGAGAAGTGGAAAGGAGATTGACATGGCAGAAGTTAAGAAACCTGTAGCAGTTGCTAAGAAAGCTGACGAAGTTAAGACTGATGCAGTTGAAGCTAAGGTAGAAGCAGCAGCAAAGAAGGCTACAGCAGCTAAGAAGACAGCAGTAAAGAAGGCAGCAGCTCCCAAGAAGGCAGCAACAGCTAAGGCAGCAGCTCCCAAGAAAGCAGCAGCTCCCAAGAAGGCAGCAGCTCCTAAGAAAGCAGCAGCAGCTAAGGCAGCTGATGTAGTTATCAAGATCGAGTTCAACGGACAGCAGGTAGATCTCAATGATCTGAAGGCACGTGTAGCTAAAGAGGCAGGTAATGATGCAGTAGCATACTACAACGTTAACGAAGGAAAGGTATATTGCACAGTTAACGGAGAGCCTAAGGGAGATTTCGAGGTTTAATCCCTGAATAGTATATAAGTAAAGATTGCAGCATCGGTTGGGATGACCGGTGCTGTTTTTTTGTTTTTTTCGAAAAATCATTTTTTTTCTTGACATAAATCATAGTCAGTGCTATCTTATCTATAGATGTTAGCACTCCATGAAGTTGAGTGCTAATAACAGAAGAAGATATATATATCGGAAGGGAGGTATAACCCATCGTGGAACTGAGTGGCAGACAGGAAACGATATTGTTGACGATCATTAAGACGTATCTTGATACAGGGGAACCGGTTGGTTCTAGAACCATATCGAAATACACCGATCTTAATCTGAGTTCGGCAACTATACGTAATGAAATGGCTGATCTTGAGGAGATGGGTTATATAATGCAGCCGCACACTTCGGCAGGACGTATCCCTTCGGATAAAGGATACAGGTTTTATGTGGATCACCTGATGGCCGATAAGGAGCGTGAGGTCGATGAGATGAAGGAAATTCTCATTGAGAAGGCGGACAAGATGGAACAGGTGCTTAAGCAGATAGCCAAGTCATTGTCGGTCAATACCAATTATGCGGCGATGATATCCGCACCCAGATATCATCAGAACAAGCTGAAGTTCATACAGCTGTCCCGCATGGGTGACGATCAGATAGTAGCAGTGATCGTGGTTGAAGGAAACATTATTAAGAATGAGATCATAGATGTTGAGCAGCTTCTTGATGATGAGACATTACTTAAGCTTAATATATTGTTGAATACAAATCTTAACGGATTGTCCATCGAGGAGATATCCCTGGGTACCATCCAGAAGATGAAGGAGCAGGCGGGTATCCACTCGGAGGTCATCAGCAACGTTATAGATGCTGTGGGTGAAGCAATTAAGGCTGATGAAGATCTTGAGATTTATACCAGCGGTGCAAACAATATATTCAGGTATCCGGAGCTGTCGGATCACGAAAGAGCCAGTGAGATAATCTCGGCATTTGAAGAGAAGAAACAGTTATCGGATATCGTATATGAAACATTATCCAATCAGGACGGTGACAGCAGCGGCATTCAGGTTTTTATAGGAGAGGAATCACCGGTACAGAATATGAAGGATTGCAGTGTCGTAACCGCAACGTACGAGCTTGAAGAAGGAATGCAGGGGACGATAGGTATAATCGGACCTAAGCGTATGGATTATGACAAGGTTGTCAAGACGCTTAAGTCGTTAACCAGTCAGCTTGATTCTATATATAAGAAGAAAGACAAAAAAGTAAAGAAAACGGACGGGTAGTCCTGAAAGGAGTGTTATAAATTGGCAGAGATCGAAATAGAAGAAGAGAAGATCAGTAAAGACGAACCGGTTAATGAAGCTGAGGATGCAGTGCAGGAGACCGGGGAGCAGCCGGGAGATGATATCGCGGACGAAGAGCAGTCCGAAGATACCGGGGATGCCATGGCAGAGGAGGACAGCGAAGAGACGTCTGAAGATGGAACTCCCGCAGATACCGATGCGGCAGGCGCTTCGGAACCCGAGGGAGGCAAAGAAAAGAAGAAGCTCTTTAAGAAGAATAAAAAGGATAAGAAGGATGAACAGATAGAGGCCCTTACGGATCAGGTCAAGAGGCAGATGGCCGAATTCGACAACTTCCGTAAACGTACCGAGAAGGAGAAATCTTCAATGTACGAAATGGGTGCAAGGTCGGTAATCGAGAAGATACTCCCCGTCATCGACAATTTCGAGCGTGGACTTGATACGGTACCTGAAGATGAAAAGGACTCTCCGTTCGCGGAAGGAATGAGGAAGATATACAAGCAGCTTATGACCGAGCTTGACGGAATGGGAGTTAAGCCCATCGAGGCACTCGGAGCCGAGTTCAATCCTGATTTCCACAATGCTGTGATGCAGGTGGAGAGTGAGGAATACGAGAGTGGTCATGTAGCCCAGGAATTGCAGAAGGGCTATATGTACAGGGACACCGTGGTAAGACACTCAATGGTAGCGGTGGTAAAGGAATAGATTAACACAGAGTATCAGATATTATCTGAAATAACTATGAATACAGGAGGAAACGATCATGGGAAAAATAATAGGAATTGACTTAGGAACAACAAACAGCTGTGTGGCAGTTATGGAAGGCGGTAAGCCCACCGTTATCGCCAACACGGAAGGATCACGTACAACACCGTCTGTAGTGGCATTTACAAAGACGGGTGAAAGACTTGTCGGTGAGCCGGCGAAGCGTCAGGCAGTTACCAATGCCGAGAAGACCATTTCTTCAATTAAGAGGGAGATGGGATCCGATTACAAGAGGACTATTGATGACAAGAAGTATTCTCCGCAGGAGATTTCCGCAATGATCCTTCAGAAGCTTAAAGCTGATGCCGAGAGCTATCTTGGAGAGAAGGTTACGGAGGCAGTCATCACTGTTCCCGCATATTTCAATGATGCACAGCGTCAGGCTACCAAGGATGCAGGTAAGATCGCAGGTCTTGATGTTAAGCGTATCATCAATGAGCCTACGGCAGCAGCACTTGCATATGGTCTTGACAATGAGAAGGAACAGAAGATCATGGTATACGACCTTGGCGGCGGTACCTTCGATGTTTCGATCATTGAGATAGGCGAAGGTGTTATCGAGGTTCTTGCAACAAACGGTAACAACAGACTCGGCGGTGATGATTTTGACCAGAAGATCACAGACTACATGCTTGATGAGTTCAAGAAGAATGAAGGCGTTGATCTGTCTAACGACAAGATGGCACTTCAGAGGCTTAAGGAAGCAGCAGAGAAGGCTAAGAAGGAGCTGTCAAGCGCTACTACCACAAATATCAACCTTCCGTTCATCACAGCTACATCAGAGGGACCGAAGCATTTTGATATGAACCTTACACGTGCGAAGTTTGATGAGCTTACACATGATCTGGTTGAGGCTACGGCAGTTCCGGTTCAGAATGCTCTCAAGGATGCAGGCATAACAGCATCGGAGCTTGGACAGGTTCTTCTTGTCGGTGGTTCGACACGTATCCCGGCAGTTCAGGATAAGGTTAAACAGCTTACAGGCAAGGACGCATCCAAGTCACTTAACCCCGATGAATGTGTTGCACTCGGTGCTTCCATCCAGGGTGGTAAGCTTGCGGGCGATGCAGGCGCAGGTGAGATCCTTCTTCTTGATGTTACACCTCTTTCACTCTCCATCGAGACAATGGGTGGTGTTGCTACAAGGCTTATTGAAAGAAATACAACAATACCTACCAAGAAGAGTCAGATATTCTCAACTGCAGCAGACAACCAGACCGCTGTTGATATCAATGTAGTACAGGGTGAGAGACAGTTCGCAAGAGACAATAAGTCACTCGGACAGTTCCGCCTTGACGGAATACCTCCGGCAAGACGTGGTGTGCCTCAGATCGAGGTTACCTTCGATATAGATGCAAACGGTATAGTTAATGTATCAGCCAAGGATCTCGGAACAGGCAAGGAACAGCATATCACGATCACATCGGGTTCGAATATGTCCGATGATGAGATTGAGAAGGCGGTTAAGGAAGCTGCTGAATATGAGGCACAGGATAAGAAGCGTAAGGAAGCGATCGATGCCAAGAATGACGCCGACTCCTTCGTATTCCAGACTGAGAAGGCCATTGAGGAAGTGGGCGACAAGCTTGATCCTTCAGACAAGGCCAATGTGGAGGCAGAGCTTAAGAACCTTAAGGATCTCGTAGAGAAGTGTGATCCCGAGAACATGAGTGAGGATCAGGTAGTAGAGCTTAAGGCAGCTCAGGAGAAGGCTATGAACGCTGCTCAGAAGCTGTTTGAGAAGATGTATGAGCAGGCTCAGGGTGCGGCAGCAGGTGCAGGTCCCGATATGGGCAACATGGGCGGTCAGGCAGGTCCTGATGCAGGTTCATCCAATAACGACAGCTATGACGGAGATGTAGTAGACGGAGATTACAAGGAAGTATAAACAAAAGATGAGTATATAAGGATTACTTGCCCATCTCATTACGGGGTGGGCAGTAGCCTGTTATAAGAAGATTTTAAGAGGTAGTAAAATGGCAGAAGCAAAAAGGGATTACTATGAGGTCCTCGGTGTAAACAAGAACGCCGATGAGGCTGAAATAAAAAAAGCATACAGAACGCTTGCGAAGAAGTATCATCCCGATATGAACCCCGGTGATAAAGAGGCCGAGAAGAAGTTCAAGGAGGCCAGTGAGGCTTATGCGGTTCTGAGCGATCCCGATAAGAAGAGACAGTACGATCAGTTCGGACATGCTGCTTTTGATGGCGGTTCGGGCGGCTTTGGCAGCGGATTTGACTTTACGGGTGCTGATTTCTCGGATATATTCGGTGATATATTCGGTGATCTGTTTGGCGCCGGAAGGACAAGAAGCGGCGGCCCAAGCAACGGTCCGATGAAGGGTGCCAATATACGGACCAGTGTAAGGATCACCTTCGAGGAAGCCTTCACAGGTGTGGATAAGGAAATAGAGCTTACTCTTAAGGATACCTGTACCAACTGTAAGGGCTCCGGGGCAAGACCCGGGACTTCGCCCGAAACCTGTACGAAGTGCGGTGGAAAGGGTCAGGTTGTATATACTCAGCAGTCGCTGTTCGGAATGGTGCGTAATGTTTCCACATGCCCGGATTGTCATGGAAGCGGTAAGGTGGTTAAGGATAAGTGTCCTGAATGTCATGGAACCGGATATATTTCGAACAGGAAGAAGATACAGGTTACTATCCCGCCCGGAATTGATAACGGGCAGAGTGTCCGTATCCGCGAAAAAGGTGAGCCCGGTATCAACGGCGGTCCGAGAGGCGATCTGCTGGTAGAGGTGGTTATACAGCGCCATCCCATCTTTCAGAGAAATGATATGGATGTCTATTCGACTGCACCCATATCATATGCAATAGCCGCTCTCGGAGGAGAGGTACTTATAGATACTGTGGATGGCAAAGTTATATATGAAGTTAAGGCAGGTACACAGACAGATACCAGGGTACGCCTTAAGGGCAAGGGAATGCCTTCTCTGCGCAATAAACAGGTGAGAGGTGACCATTACGTGACTCTGGTTGTACAGGTACCTGATCATCTGAGCTCAGAAGCCAGGGAACTGCTTAAGGAGTTTGACAAGGTAACCGGTGACACTCTTCATGCTGCGTCTGATCAGACGGAGAACAAGGATAAGAAGAAAAAGGGATTTTGGAACAAGTAGAGTGTATAAAACCATAAATGAAAAATAAGCTGCACATAAGAGGTTGATATCTTATGTGCGGCTTTTTTTTTGGATGCTTCTGATTCCATAGAATAGCGATTTCATCAGAAATTCAGTATTCGTATTGGACCAGGCTCTGCTGAAATACTGTGAAGCGTTCGACTTTAGTTGCTTTATTCCGGTAAATATTCTATAATCAAATACGTTGATTTGAACAGCTGATATTTTATGGAGATCATATACAGATGAAATCAATAAAGAAGATAAGAATATGTACATATTCCGTTATAATAGCTTTTTTTATTGCGGCATTTGCGATCATCGTGAACGCATATTCAGGAGCGGATGCGGAAGATATTGCCTCCGTGTCGGATGATGACAGTACCGTCACACAGGCAGAGCCGACAGGAAGACCTACGCCTGAGCCGACCAAGGCACCCTCGACTGATGAAGATACGGAAGAAAAAGAGGATAACGGACTTAAGGAAGGACAGATGAGGAGTTATCTTTCGGGACTTCCGGTTGATGAAGAGATAGGAAAAAGAAGACCTATAGCAGTAATGCTTAACAACCTTAAGGCAGCCCAGCCCATGTGCAGCATTTCCGAGGCGGAGGTTGTATATGAATATGTCGTGGAAGGTTCGATCACGAGGCTGATGGCACTGTTTGATGATTACGAGCATCTCGATAAGATAGGTTCTGTAAGAAGCTGTCGTGAGTATTTTGTATATACGGCTCTTGAATTTGATGCAATATACTGTCATTACGGTCAGGCAGCCTATGCGGTGGATCTGCTGAACAGCGATTATGTCGATAATCTTAACGGACTGGGTAAGGAAGGAGATACGGTTTACTACAGGACGACTGACAGGAAGGCTCCTCATAACGCATATACGAGTGCGGAGGGTATAGATGCCGGAATAGAAATGATGGGCTACAGACGTAATCTTTATGAGGATTATCAGGGCAAGTTCAAATTCTGTGATCTGGATAAGACTGTTACCAATGAGAACGGAATGGACATTACTCATATGGAGCCCAATTATAAGATAAACAAACCCTGGTTTGATTATGATAAGGAAAGAGAACAGTACGGACGTTACCAGTATGACGGACCTCAGATAGATGAGCTTACCGGCGAGCAGCTGTTTTATGACAATGTTATCTTCCAGTATAACAACTGGGCTCAGCTTGATGAAAAGGATTATCTGGCTTTTGACTGTCATTCGGGTGGAGTTATACAATATTTTACCAAGGGAAAGATGGTCGTAGGAACATGGATGCGTGATGCCAAGAGAGCGCATGACGGTAATTATGATCTGTGTCCCATAAGATATTTCGATCTTCAGGGTAATGAGATAGAGATAAACAACGGTAAGACCTTCATATGCGTAATACAGAACACAGAAATTGAAAATATAGTTATTGAATAGGAGGAACCATTATGCGAAGCATGAAAAATACAGCGCTTATTATGGCAGGAGGACGCGGAGAGCGCTTCTGGCCACGCAGCAGAAAGAACCTTCCCAAGCAGTTTCTGTCGTTTACGGACAGTGGGAAAACAATGATCCAGCTTACGGTTGAGCGTATACTGCCTCTGGTTGATATCGAGGATGTCTATGTTGCTACCAACAGGGATTACAAGCCCCTTGTTAAGGAACAGCTGCCCGGAATTCCTGACGCGAATATACTGTGTGAACCTGTCGGAAGGAATACTGCGCCCTGTATCGGTCTTGGGGCAATGCATATATCAACCAAATATGATGATGCCGTAATGATGGTACTTGCATCCGATCATCTGATAAAGGATACGGACAGGTTCCGCAGCGTGGTTGAGAGTGCCTGTGAAGTGGCATCACAGGGCAGCAATCTGGTCACGATAGGCATTAAGCCCAATTATCCGGAAACAGGTTACGGATATATCAAGTTCCTGCCGGATGAAAAGAATGAAGATGCCTACAGGGTAGACCGTTTTGTTGAGAAACCGGAGCTTGAGGTTGCCAGGGAATATCTTAAATCCGGAGATTATTTATGGAACAGCGGTATGTTTGTGTGGAAGGTCTCCACTGTGCTTGAGGCATTTAAGGGATTCCTTCCATCCACATACAAGGGTCTTCTGGACATTAAGGCATCTATTGGGAAAGATGACGAAGATAAGGTTCTGGAGGAGGTATTCCCCACGCTTGAATCCATTTCGGTTGATTACGGTATAATGGAGAAGGCAGAGAGTATATATACTATTCCCGGGGATTTCGGATGGGATGATGTCGGATCATGGCTCGCTGTTTCCCGCATAAAATCATGCGATGAAGACAACAATATCGTGAATGGGAATGCGGTTGTTATAGATACAAAGGATTGTATAATCGAAGCATCTGACAAGCTTATAGCAGCCGTGGGCCTTAAGGACATAATAATAGTAGATACGGAAGATGCCACTCTTATCTGTGATAAGGAGAGTACGGCAGATATTAAGAAGGTGCTTGCGAAGCTGAGAGAGAGTAAGAAGGATAAGTACCTGTGATGAGTCTTATCCGGCAGGTTAAAGGGAACATGGATATTCAGGTTCGATCAGCCTGAAGGCAGTATAAAGGAAGATATATGAAATTTAACAAATATACAATAAAGACAACTACCGAAGCAGAGGACATTATCAGCAGTTCCTTAATGGATCTCGGGATAGAGGGCGTAGAGATAGAGGACAGGGTGCCGCTTACGGAACAGGAGAAGGCGGCTATGTTTGTTGATATCCTTCCGCAGGGCGAGGATGATAACGGGATCGCATATCTTAATTTCTATCTTAATGCCGACGAGGATAATACGGGTCTTCTTGAAGAGGTCAGACAGGAGCTTGAAGATATAAAGGGTTATATGGATGCCGGTGACTGTACGATCGAATGTACCGAGCTTGAGGATACTGACTATATAAACAACTGGAAGCAGTATTTCCACCAGTTTTACGTTGATGATATACTTATCATACCCTCATGGGAGGAGGTAAGCCCCGAGGATGAGGATAAGATGATAATCCACATCGATCCGGGTACAGCGTTCGGTACGGGTATGCATGAGACCACGCAGCTGTGTATACGTCAGCTCAGAAAGTATGTTAATAAGGATACGGCGTTGCTTGATGTGGGTACCGGAAGTGGTATATTGTCGATAATGGCGTATAAGTTCGGAGCTTCCTGTGCTGTTGGTACCGATCTCGATCCCTGCACCATAGAGGCAGTACAGGATAATATGGAGAGTAACGGTCTGTCTGAAGCAGGCTTTAAGCTTATCATAGGAAATATAATTGACAGTAAGGAAATACAGGATGAAGTGGGATATGACAAGTATGACATAGTCACAGCCAATATACTTGCCGATGTACTGATACCGCTGACGCCGGTTATATTGAATCATATTAAAACGGGAGGAATATATATAACCTCCGGAATAATAGAAGACAAGGAACAGGAAGTAACGGAAGCGGTTAAGGAAGCAGGCTTTGAAGTGCTTGAAGTCAACCATCAGGGTGAATGGGTAAGCATAACAGCCAGGAAGTCCTGAATGGGAACGGTAGAAAAGAAACCCCGGTTCAACGAACCGGGGTTTCTTATTCAATAATGATCCTACAGCCTGTTAGATAGCCTCATGGAATGTTCTTGAGATAACATCTGCCTGCTGCTCGGGTGTTAACTTGATGAAGTTAACTGCATAACCCGATACACGGATAGTAAGCTGAGGATAGTTCTCCGGATGCTTCTGTGCATCAATAAGAGTATCTCTGTTTAATACGTTAACATTTAAATGATGTCCACCCTTTGTAGCATAACCGTCAAGTAATGATACAAGGTTATCGATCTGCTGCTGATTAGCTTCTGCTGCCATATTTTTTTCCTCCTTTAAATTTTTAATTAAGTGTAGTCATCCAGTCCCTGGTGCAGCGTGGGTACGCTGCATGCCAAAGGGGTTCTGGAACAGTCGGTGCATCCCATGGTCTCAACGTTAACCGCTTTTTCCACTTTATCATCGGTATCAACATTGATATGTCCGACACCCTTGCCGACTGAACCGTCTAAGAATGCTACTAAATCGTCAATGTTTTTATTAGTGTTATCATCCATGTGATCCACCTCCTTTATTTCTGTTTAACTTACTTGTTAAGATCAAGCTCGATATCGCCTGCGAATACCTTATCTTCCTTACCGAGAGCTCCGGGGATGATGGTGAAGGTATTTGAGATACCATCCTGTGCATCCTTGAAAGGAAGCTTTGATACTGATGCAAGTGAAGCAACAGCACCGTGGGTATCACGGCCGTGCATCGGGTTGGCACCGGGTGCGAAAGGCTGTCCTGCACGACGTCCGTCAGGTGTGTTACCTGTTGCCTTACCGTAGGTTACGTTAGAAGTAATGGTAAGGATCGAAGTTGTGGGAACACCGTTCCTGTAAGTATGATGACGTCTGATAGCTGTCATGAACTTATGAACGATCTCCTGAGCGATGCTGTCAACACGGTCATCATCATTACCGTACTTAGGGAACTCGCCTGTTGTCTTGAAGTCTGTGATAAGTCCGTCTTCATCCCTGATAACCTCAACCTTTGCATACTTGATAGCTGAAAGTGAGTCGGCAACGATCGAAAGACCTGCGATACCTGTTGCGAAATATCTCTTAACGTCTCTGTCATGAAGAGCCATCTCTGCTCTCTCATAGCAGTACTTGTCATGCATGTA
>JAEEGL015083313.1_pt1 | contig 41463 bp, 35 predicted proteins | sample 9134231 | NCBI WGS metagenome assembly JAEEGL01 (sample SAMN16246548, study PRJNA631951) | gut metagenome | biome: gut microbiome; feature: rumen; material: fiber-attached | host: Bos | place: Iran: Karaj | collected 2018-10
AATATTACTGAAGAAAGATTAAGATTCGACTTCCCATGTGATCATAAGATGACTGAAGAAGAAAAGGCTGAAGTTGAAAATCTTGTTAATGAATGGATTCAAGCAGGTTTAGATGTTAGGGTAGAAGAAATGAAGAAAGAAGATGCAGTAGCAAGTGGTGCTGAATGCATGTTCATCGAAAGATATCCTGATATCGTAACTGTTTATACAATCGGAGATAATGTTTCTAAAGAATTATGTGGAGGTCCTCATGTTAAGAATACTAAAGAACTTGGACACTTCAAAATTAAGAAAGAAGAAGCATCATCTTCTGGTGTAAGAAGAATCAAAGCAATTTTAGAAAGTGAGTAAGAGTTTATGAAGAAGGAAGATTTAAAAACTAAAGCTTTAGAAAAATCTAAAGCATTAGCAGGCAAAGGAAAAGGATTCTTTGGAGAATTCAAAGAATTTATTCTAAGAGGAAATGTTGTAGACATGGCTATTGGTGTAATCATAGGTACTGCATTTTCTGGAATTATCAAAGCATTTACTAATGATTTTATTAATCCTTTAATTAATGGAATCGGAGGAGTTAATGTCGGAGGTAAAATTAAAATCTATGGAGGACAATATCTTCTATGGGGAGATTTTATTACTGAAGTAATTAACTTTGTAATTATTGCTTTTGTACTTTTCTTAATGCTTAAAGTTATGAATAAAATCCTTTCAATCAGAAAAAAGGAAGAAGAAAAAGAAGAGGCAAAAGATGAAGCTAAAGAAGATGCTGTTAATGATAGACAAGAAGAACTTCTTGAAGCTATCCTTGCTGAATTAAAAAAGAAAAACAAATAGATGATCATTCATCTATTTTTTTATTTACATTTTTATTATAAAAATAATAATTTATAGTATAATTGTAAAAGAGAGTAAGTGATAATATGGAGAAGATAAAAAGATTTTTTAATAATAAAAACGTACAATGGATAATTTCAACTATTTTATTTTTAATTTCTTTATTTATTTTTACATTTGTACTATGCAACATTTATAAAAGTAAGAATAAAGAAATGAATCCTAAGACTGATGAAAATGCTGAGACTACCTCAATAATTATAAGTGGCACTACTTATATCAATGAAGATGGAGATACAATTGCTACAATCATAGATGAAGAAACTGGTGAAGAAATAACAGTTATCATTGATTCAGATACTGGTGAAGTACTTACAACCACTACAAATCCAGAAACTGGTGAAGTAGTTACAAAAGTAATTACAACAAAACCTACAACTACAAAACCAGCAAGAAAAGTTGATGCAACATTTAATAATGTTGAAGAAATGAAAAACTCTAATTTAGATGAAGGAAAAGAAGTTTTAACAAAAGGCTATTATAATGCAAATGATGGTGGTACTGCTTACTATAAAATCGAAAAAACAAATAGTAGTCATTCCATTAAACTTAATAATAATTTATACGCTAAGTTATTACCAGAAAATAAAACGATAAATGTTAAACAATTCGGAGCATACGGAGACTTAGAACATGATGATTCTGATTATATTCAAAATGCATTTAATGCACTTGATAACAATGAGATAACTACAATATATTTTCCTGAAGGATCTTATAAAACTACAAAAACAATTATTATGAAATCAGGAAATTATATTGGACACGAAAAATCAAAAATAGTAATAACTGATTTTAATAGCAATAAAGAATACGCATTTGGAAATATTAATAAACGAGATGATGTAAGTACAATACATATTGATTCACTAAATTTTGAAGTTAACGTACAAGCAAAATATACAACTTATGTATTAAGATTTGGTCATACAAAAAATAGTTCTATTAAAAATACACATTGTAGAACTGCATCAACAAATACTTCTGGAGTAACATTTATAGATTTATATAATGCTAATAATTATTTTGATATTTTATCATCATCTAGTTATATAATTACAGATGATAATAGATTAAATACACATATTCAAATTCGTGATGCTTATGGATCAACTAATACGAATATTAATGTTAATGGATTTGTCGGTGAAAAAAATGGTAAAGATGAATCTATATGGCTTGATGGTTGGCATGGAACTATAAAGAATGTAGATATAGCAAATTGTACATTTAAAGTAAGTGGTAACAATATAAATGATATATATTTAGGAACGACATATTCCCATGCCACACTAGATAATATTAATTTTCATGACTCAACAATTATAAGAGACAATTACAAATATAAAATTGTAAGTATAGCAGCAGGTGGTGACACAAGAACTGATGATATAAGTGGAAAAAATTTAAATATTAAAGTTTATAACAATACAATAAAAATTAATTCTATTTCTAGTACTGGACTTAATAATGGTAGTACAATCATTCAACTTGGTCAAAGGGATATTAGTGGTGAAAATAATATAAAAAATGTTGTTGAAAATAATACTATAATAGCAGAAAATGCTAATATAGGAACTGTTATAAAAGATGTCTCCTCTAATCATTTTGCAATTGCAAAAAATAATACAATAAAGGTTAATTCATTTAATAATACAGCAGGACCATTCGCAGGTGTTTATTATGGATTAAAAGAAGTAACCGGAGGAACTATATCTAAATTGGATGGTTCAAAAGTTAATGCAAATTATATAATGCGTAATGTAGATTATATACATGACATGGATGTTAATATAAATAATGAGTTTATGAATTACTATAATACTAATATGAATATTTTAGTTAAAAATTGTAATGTTACATCTTCTTCAAAAACACCAATTAATTTTAATGTTCAATCTACAAGTGTTCCAACACTAAGAATTGAAGATTCAAAATTCACTAGTGGTACTCAAAATAGATTCGGTGTTTGGTATAACGATTTATCAAGTTCTCAATCAACAAATTTAAGTGTTACAGTATATACTAAAAATACAACCTATGTAGGTAATAAAGTAAGCGGTACAATAAACGTTATTGAAGAATAACAACCCTAAATAGATGAGTAATCATCTATTTTTTTATTTACATAATTATGATAAAAATTAATAATTTATAGTATAATTGTAAAAGAGAGTAAGTGATAATGTGGAGAAGATAAAAAGATTTTTTATGAGCAAAAACGTACAATCGATAGTTTCAACTATTTTATTTTTAATCTCTTTATTTATTTTCACATTTGTACTATGCAACATTTATAAAAGTAAGAATACAAAAATGAATCCTAAGACTGATGAAGATGGTGAGACTACTTCAATAATTATAAGTGGTACTACTTATATCAATGAAGATGGAGATACAATTGCTACAATCATAGATGAAGAAACTGGTGAAGAAATAACAGTAATCATTGATTCAGATACAGGTGAAGTACTTACAACTACTACAAATCCTGAAACTGGTGAAGTAATTACAAAAGTAATTACAACAAAACCTACAACTACAAAACCTACTATTAAAGTAGATGCAACATATAATAATGTAGATGAAATGAAAAAATCTAATATTAGTGATGGTAAGATAGTATTAACTAAAGGATATTATAATGCTAATGATGGTGGAGGAGCATACTACAATATAGTTAAAACTGCTAAATATAGTGAAGATAATGGAAGAGTGGTAAAACTTAATAATGGTTTATTTGCAGTTCTTAAAAACAGTGAAGAATCAACTATGTCAGTTAAACAATATGGAGTTAAAGGTGATGGAAGTTCTAATGATGTAAATCAAATGAATGCTATAGTAAAAGCAGGATATAAAACTCTATATTTTCCAAATGGAACATATAATATGAATGAATATTTTTGTAAACCAAATAGATATATTGAAATCATAGGTGATGGTAAACAAAAAACTATTATCAAAAACTTTAGTATTGAAAATAGATATGGAATTAAGTTAGAAAATGCTACATTCGAAGGTGGTAAAAAGTTTGATTTTTCATCAGCTGGTGGTACTGTTATTGGAAGTCAAGTAATCTTGGTTAGAGTATTCTTAAATGATGATACTAATAGTATTACATTTAATAATTGTGTATTTAATGATATGGATATAGTATCTGACTTAAGTACAAGTTTAGCAACTTCTCTTAAGTTTGATCATGTAACTAACTGTGACTTTAAAAACATAAGAAGAGCATGTATTTATCATTCAGCTAATATTGGTGAATCAATTTATACAGATAATACATTTACAGATATAGGTAGTAAAAGTATAAATAGATATTTTGTTACATGTATTTGGTTAGGAGATGTAACTAATAACACTTATACTGAATCTAAAAATGTAATAATCAAAAATAATAAATTTATTCACTTTATGACTGCGGATGATCCATCTATGGCTAAACATGTAATAAATGGAAATATTATCGCTATCAGAGCTAATAAAGCAATCATAGATAATAATTATGTTAATAATGTAGATGGTATTGGTGAAGATAGGGAAGCAATCTATTCTAAAGTTAAATATTTAACTGTATCTAATAACACTGTTATAAATGGTGGCTATGGAGAAGGTTATATCACTTGTAAAAATCAAGATGGATCAGATGCATTTGCCACAATCACAGGAAATAATATTAGTGGAGACTATGGTGTAGGAATCTATAACTATGGAGCAGGATTAATTAAAAATAATACTATTAATATTAAACATGCTAGAGGTGGAATTACATGCCATTATAGAGAAGTAACTGGAAAAACAATAACTATCGAAGACAATTCAATCAATTTAGGAGCAGGAACTTATCAATATAATGGTACAGGAATTTCAGGATATGGACCAAGCAATATAATTGTTATAAGTGGTCCACGTGGAGATGCATTTATAAAAAATAATAGAATTAATTTAACACAAACTGGAGAAGTATTTCCAGTCGGAATTGATGTCTCAGCATTAAGAGATAATGTTACAATCACAGGAAATGTTATTGAAGGTGCAAGTGCACTTACAACTGGTGTAATGGTTCATGCAAACAATACAACATCAGAAGATTGTAAAGATAGTGTAATGAATATATCAAATAACTCAATCAAAGGAATAAATGGTACTGGTGTTTCATTCTTCTTTAGTGATTCAAGTGGTGTTGTTAGTACAAGAAGATATGAAATATCAAATAACACGGTATATACACCTAATAATTATGCAGTACAAATTCAAGCATCAGCGGCTTCAAATGATACTTTAATATATTCAGCACCTATGGGAGATCCAGCTAATAAGAATAAAGCACGTGCTGTAAATGTTAAGAATATTACAGATCCAAATGGTCTAGTAACAAGTGCATAGAATTAAATTAATATATATTTTAATAATAAGACTTATTTCAATTAAAATGAAATAAGTTTTTATTTTCAATATTGATTATATAAATACAGACATATATAATTTAATTATGGAGTTGGATTGTATGTTTAAGTTTATAGATAAAATTAAAAAGCAACTAAAAAAAAGAGGTTTTACTCTAGTTGAGTTGCTTGCTGTGATTGTAATACTTGCTATTATTATGATAATAGCTATTCCAAATGTATTAAACGTTACAGAACAAGCAAAAAGAAAAACTTTTGTTGAATTTGCTGGAAAAATAAGAAATACAGCGGAGCAAGAAATAGTTAAAAGTGAATTAAATGGCACAAGTATAAATACAGAATGCTTTATATTTGACATAACAAAAGACTTTGAACTAAGTACCGGTGACTTTAAAGGATATATATTGTTAAAAAAAGAATCAAATCAAAATAAATATTATATATCTATGTATAACGAACAATATATGTTAGTTGCATATAACATAACTGACGGAGTTAATTATAAAGGTAAAAAGCAATCCATGGAGAAAGCACTTGAAAATTACAACGAAGAAAGAGCTGATGAACTATCAATAGAGTATTTATGTAATTTTGCGTGTACTTCTTGTAGTTATCAAAGTCATGAAAGTGACTCAGAAAATGGTATTGAAACAATCGCTGGTGATTATTCAAAAATTAAAGGCGCAACAATATTAAAGACAGGACCTGAAGTATCTGAAATCTTTAATAATATATCTGGTGGAAGAGAAAATATAATTTCAATTAAAGAAGCTGATACATTAGATGAAAATGCAAATAAAGTAACAATAACTTTAAATGATGGTTCATCGAAAGATAATCCAGTTTATGTTTGGTTTAGCAGTGGTATTCTATATTTCTATACAGATGCTACTGCAATATATCTAAATAGTGATTCATCATCATTACTATCAAACATGTCAAATGTAACAGACTTAAGTAGTTTCATTAATCGAGTACATGTAGAAAATGTTAAAAGTATGCAAAACATGTTTAGAAGTGATAAAACAATTAAAACAATTGATTTATCATCATGGAAAACTACTAGTCTAACAAATATGCAAGAAATGTTTATTAATTGTACTTCCTTAGAAAATCTTATAATCAATAATCTTAATACAAGCAAAGTAACAACTTTAAATAATACATTCGATGACTGTGAATCCTTAGTAAGTATCGATTTATCTAAATGGAATACAGAAAATGTAAAAGATTTAAGAGCATTATTTAAAGAATGTAAAAGCCTATTAAATGCAAATATAGGAAACTGGAATACTAAAAATGTAACAAGAATAGACGGTTTATTTAATAATTGTAAAAGCATTAAAACAATTGATATAGGTAATTGGGATATTTCAAATGTTACTAAATTTGGAAATGAAGATGGATCGTTAGGACCTTTCGCTAATTGTTTAAACCTTGAAAATATAAATCTTTCAAAATGGAACACAAGAAGAGTAACTAATTTAGCTAATGTATTTTTAAGATGTCAAGCTCTAAAAACACTTGATGTATCTAATTGGGATGTAAGTAGAGTTACAACTATGAAAGGAATGTTTCAAGAAACAAAAGCGTTAACTAACTTAGATATATCTAATTGGAATACCAGTTCCGTTACCGATATGTCTTATATGTTTTCAAATTCAAATATAAATGGTTTAAATCTAAGTAAATGGAATACAAATAATTTAACTAATATAGAATCTATGTTCTTTAATACTTTAAATTTAAGAGGAACATTAGATTTATCCAACTGGAATGTAGATAAAGTAACAAGTTTAATTCGAACATTCGATATGACAAACTTAGATACAATAGATATAACAGGATGGAAAACTAATCAAATAAAAAATATGACTCATGCATTTTCTTATAATAATTCGCTTAGACATATATACGTAGGTGATGGTTGGAGTACAGCAGGTTTAGTATTTGGTTCAGAAGATCCAAGTGAAAAAATTATGTTCTATAATTCAAGTAGTTTACCATATTATAATCATCTTGATACGAGTTATGCAAAAGCTTATGTTGGAAATGGTGGATACTTAGAAAAGAAATAAAAAGAATACAATGGTATTCTTTTTTTATTTTTATTACTATGATAGAATTTAAAATAGGTGATAATATGAATATCATAGATATAATAACTAAAAAGAAAAACAACGAAGAAGTATCATATGAAGAATTATCATATGCTTTTAATGGATATTTAAGAAAAGAAATACCTGATTATCAAATGTCTTCACTTTTAATGGCAATTGTAATAAATGGAATGAATTTAAAAGAAACTATAAGTCTTACTGATATATTTTTAAAATCAGGAGAACAATATCATTTAAGAGACATTATGGATGATGTTGTAGACAAACATTCAACTGGGGGAGTCGGAGACACAACTACTTTAATCCTTGGACCAATGTGTGCATCCTTAGGACTTAAGATGGCTAAGATGTCAGGTAGAGGATTAGGAATTACTGGTGGTACTATCGATAAACTTGAATCAATCCCAGGATTTAGAGTTAATCTATCTAAAGAAGAACTTATAAAACAAGTAAAAACAATTGGTTTTGCTAACTGTGCTCAAAGTGAAAACCTAACACCACTTGATAAAGTTATCTATGCACTTCGTGATGTCACAGGAACAACTGAATCAATTCCTTTGATTGCGTCAAGCATCATGTCAAAAAAAATTGCACTTGGTGCTAAAAACATACTTATAGATGTTAAATATGGCAGTGGTGCCTTAATGAAAACTAAAGAAGATGCTGAAGAATTAGCAAATTATCTTAAAAAGATTGGTGCATATTACGAAACAAATGTAGAATGTTTAATAGATAATATGTCTAATCCATTATCTCAAGCAATTGGTAATGCAATCGAAGTAATCGAAGCAATTAATGTTTTGAGGGGAAAAGAATGTATATTAAAGAAAACATGTGTAGAAATAACTGCTAAACTACTAGTTATGAGTAAAGGTATCCCATATGAAGATGCTGAACATTTAGCTGAGGATTCTATTACCTCTGGTAAAGCTTTAAATAAATTTATGGAATTTGTATCTGCTCAAGGTGGATCAATTGAAAAAGTATACCTAAGTGATAAGAGAATTGAAGTAAAAGCAAAACATGATGGAATTATTAAAAATATAGATGCACTTGGAGCTGCAAAACTAGCTGCAAAACTTGGGGCATCTAAAATGACTCTAGATGATACTATTGATTATTCAGTTGGAATATATTTAAAAAAGGTCAAAGGTGATGAAGTTAAGAAAGATGAAGCATTAATGACTTTATATGTTAAAGATTATAATCAAGAGTTTATTGAAGAAGATTTTTCATTTATTGAGTACTAATATTTATTATTTAGTAAATATTTGATAATATATTAATAGAATAAGAGGGTGTATATATGAACGAACAAACAAATTTGACAAACAATGTAACTCCAACAACTCCAGTTACTAATACACAAGTTGTACCTATCGTAGATGCAATTAATGCTGAATTAGGAACAACTCCAGTACAACCACCGCAAGCAACTGCTCCAGTACAAGATGTACCAGCAATTCCTGTTGTTAATGTACAAACACCAGTAACTAATACTGTAGTTCCTCCACAAGGAGAAACAATATTAACTGAGAGTCAAGATTCTTCAACTTTAGATGTATTAAGTGATACACCTGAAACAGTTCAAGATGTACAAAATATAGATATTTCTATTCCTTTCATGGAAGAATCTAAAAAGATTGAAGAGATTTCTAAAGAAGAAACTCCATCTCCAGTTGAAATAAAAATGCCAAAGGAAGTAGAAATACCTACAGTTAAAAGTGAAGAAGTTACTCCAAATAATACTGAAGTAATGGAAATTCCAGAAGCTAATAATAAAGAAGTGGGAACATTTAATGATTCAATTCCAAACGATGAAGAACAAAAGAAAATGTTTGGTAAAATTAAAAACATTAATGATGTAACTGCTATCGTAGAAATACATAAAGAAAACATGGTTGTACCAAACCTAATGAACTTACACGTAGTATTTGAAACTAAAGATGGTAAGAAAATCTTAGGAGAAGTTAAAACACTTGATGGTGATGATGCACATATCAACCTTTTAGGACAATTTGTCGAAGGTGGTAGATTTATCGCAGGTACAATTATTAAACCTACATTAGATTCTTCAATTAGAATTATCAAACCTGAAGAAATGGATATTGTATTTGGTAAAGATGATCCAGGTTCAATCTATTTAGGTAAGAGTGCAGTTTATCCTGGAAAAGATGTATATATAGATATTAATGATATGTTTTCAAACCATATGGCAATATTTGGTAATACTGGTTCAGGTAAATCTTGTTCAGTAGCTAGAATTGTACAAAACATATTCTTAAATAAAAACTTCTTACCATTTAATGCTAATTTATTCTTCTTTGATGCATATGGAGAATATAAAAATGCATTTAAAGTATTAAATCAATTAAATCCAAATTATCAATATAAGTTTATTACAAGTAATCCAGTTGATGATACAGATGTAATGTTAAGAATTCCAATTTATCATTTAACTGTAGATGATATGTGTTTAGTATTACAAGCAGATAACCATCATCAATATACAATCGTTGAAAGAACATTAAAACTTGCTAAATTATTTTCTAAAGATGATGAGAATACAAGAAAACTTAAAAACCATTTAATTGCAAAAGCAATCATGGCTGTACTTTTCTCAAATCAACAAGCAAATGGTAAAAAGAATGATATATTTACAATTCTAAAAGATTGTTCTACACCAGAATTCAATGTAGATACAGATATCCAAGGAATTGGTTATGTAAGAAAATTCAGTGAATGTTTTGGTATTGATAGAAATGGTGAATTTGGTGAATCAGTACTTATTAATGAATACTTACTTAAATATATAGATGATGAATTAGAAATGCATATGGCAGTTCCGGAAGATCCATTCTATACATTAGATGATCTTGAAAAAGCTATGTCATTCTGTTTAATCGGAGATGGATTTTTAGGAAATAAGATAATGCAAGATAATGCTACAATCTTACAAGTAAGACTTCATTCATTAAATAACTCATCAAATAGAAAATTCTTTGATATTCCAAATTATATTTCAAAAGACAATTATATTTCTTCATTAATAGTTCATAACAATAAAAGAAGTCAAATAGTTAATATAAATCTTGAAGATATAGATGATCAATTAGCTAAAACAATAGTTAAGATATTCTGTAAAATGATATTTGACTTTGCTAAGAGTAGACAAGATAGAGCTCAAATACCATTTAACTTATTTATTGAAGAAGCACATAGATATGTTCAAAAGAATGATATAGATTTATTCCTTCTTGGATATAATATCTTTGAAAGAATTGCTAAGGAAGGTCGTAAATATGGTGTTATGTTAGACTTAATCTCACAAAGACCAGTAGAGTTATCTGATACAGTAATAGGACAAACTTCTAACTTCTGTATCTTAAAGATGACACACCCATTAGACCTTGATTATATTAACAAGATGCTTCCAAATATCTCTGGTGATGTAATTGATAAATTAACATCTCTTCAAAGTGGTACAATGGTTACCTTTGGTACAGCATTTAAAATTCCAATTATAGTAAAAATGGATATGCCAAATCCAGCACCTTATTCATCAAACTGTGATGTAACTGCAAGATGGAAAGCTTAAAATTGAATACGGTTTATGTAAACCGTATTTTTTATTATTATTAGTTATTGTATAATTTTATTATAAGGAAGGCGTGAGAAAAATGAAAAAAAGGAATGGTTTTACATTAGTAGAACTGCTTGCTGTAATAGTAATACTTGCTATTATAATGATAATAAGTATACCTAGTGTATTAAATACACTAACTGCTGCAAGACAAAAGACGTTTGGAGAATTTGTTACAAAAGTCTATAATGTTGCACAAACTAAATATATAAAGGATGGACTTCTTAATGGAGAACCAAATTATGTAAAATACGATATTACTAAAGACTTAGATATGGCTTCTACAGGAAATTATAAAGGATATGTTGTATTTCTAAAAACAAAATCAAATACAACAGATGTTTATATAGGTATCTCAGATGAAGAATACCATACTGCAACTAAATATGGTAATAATGATACTGATGTAATTAATTATATTAATTATAATTTAGGAGGAGAGCCAAAATTTTCACCAGAACTATCAATTACCAACGGAAGAGCTAATTACTTTGTAAGTGGTAAAACTGATGATTTTTCTCTTACTAATGGAGATGTTAATGAAGAAGAACTAATTAATACAAGTGAGGGATCTTTACTAGTTCCTATATCAAGTGATAATATTTCATCAACAAATGGAATTATTAGTAATCCAGAAAAAGATTTCTTAAAAGTAGCAAATGAATTCTTTTATAAAGCAGCATCTTCATTTGAAAATGATAAAAATAATGCAAATAGTCCATATAAAGCTCAAATTGGACCAAAAACATTTTATGTAGAAAGCACTCCTATAGAAGGAACAAATTATATATATACTTACCCAGTAAGCGTATTTTATCCAGATGCAGCAGAAAAGAATTACAGTGGTTATGTAATAATATTACATTCAGATTATCCAAATGCATCAATCCGCGGAATACCAATAACAGAAAGACAAACTTACTTTGCATTTAAAGATGCAAACTATCATACAATTACAAAAGTTAAAGGAGTAAGCCCATCACAAAATCGTCAAGTAGTAACAATGACATACCCATTAATACAACATAATGAATATATTTATACAAGTAAACTAAATCTTAAAAGAATAGATAACTTAACAACATATGATTTAACAACAGCATATTTACAAGGTTTATATGATTATAAAGTATTTGAAAATCAAGCTGCCGAAAAAGATCTTGAAGCATTTGAAGGTAAAATGAAAGCAAGAAATATAATGACTAATAATTATCAATATTTCTGTGCTAACGATAATGAAACATGTGAAATACCTGATTCTTACTATAATTTACAAGAAGTATTGGCAAATCCGCCATTTGACCTTGCCTTAGAGTGGGAAAGTGAAAGAATTAAACCAAATTAATTTAATATATACTAAATAAGATACTTGTAAAGTATCTTATTTAATTTAATGATAATTACATTAATTATTTTTTAAAAATAGTATTATCAAATATATAAATATATGATATATTTAATATACCTAAAGGGAGATTTTCTATAAAACCGACTAATGGATAATATTGGGAATCTAATCGACTTAATGTGTTGAAGACCTTGCTATTTATAGTGTAGGGATCCTAATTTAAGTAGTGTGATGCCCACCTCGTGCGAGCGGGCTTTTATATCCAACTTCCTTTAGGTATCTTTATGTTAAGGAGACATCTATGAAAGAACAAGAAAAGCTAAATAACGAAGAAATATTATTAAATAATAAATTAGCATTATTCATAATATCAATTATATTATTATTAATCGTAGCAACTAGTTGTGTAGCAATAAGACAAACTGTTAAATACATAAATAGTTCTTCGAAAGTAGCACAATTAAATAATCATAGAGCATATAAATCAATTAACTAATAAGAGTGATGAAAATCACTCTTATTTTATTTTAAAACTTGTATAAGTATTAACTAGTATATATAATTAATAGTAAGAGAGTTGAGTTTATATGAGAAATAATAAAAAGAAGAAAAAATTTAGTCTTAGAAAATGGTTAAAAGGATTTACACTGGTAGAGTTACTAGCAGTTATAGTAATATTAGCAATAATAATGATTATAGCTATTCCAAATGTATTAAATGTAATGGAACAAGCAAGGAAAAAATCATTTATAGAATTTGCTCAAAAATGTATTAATGAAGCTGAAAAAACATATATGACTCAAACAACTACGGGTTCATTATTAAGACCAGCAGAACAAACAGAATATCTTTATGATATAAGAAAAGATATAGGACTATCAAGTACTGGTGATTACTATGGCACCGTTACTATAGCACTATTAAATAAAGGAGACAATAATACTGCCATAGCTAAAAGAATAACATTATTTGATAAAAATTATTATTTGAATTATGGTGAAGATTATACTGAAGGACCTTTAGATGTTTCAGTAATAGTAAGTAGAAGTGAAATAGAAAAACAGCTAGGTTCATCTAGTATAAAACCGGAAGATTTAGATCAAAAATTATTATTAGCTGGTTATGAAGTTATTGACATATGTAATTATTGGGAAACTGCAGTAATTGATGCTGCAACAAACACTCAATACTATTGTACAAACCCTAATCATAGTGGAAATCATGAAGAAAAAGAAGATGGAAAAACACATTGTAAATATAGAACTCCAACATACGATTATGAGAGAAGAAAAGAGTTACTTATAAGATACTTTCAAGGAAAAGAATTAGTTACTTGTCCTTTAAGTTAAATAAACAATAAATTTAAAATACATATATTATATGTATTTTTTTATTTGTAATAATGATTATTAATTAATAAAATGATATACTTATTTATAGTAGGGAAGTGTTAAAATGAGAAAAATCGTAGATGGAAATGCTGCTGCATCTGAAATAGCTTATCTATTTTCTGAAGTAGCAACAATTTATCCAATAACACCATCTAGTCCAATGGCTAATAATGTAGATATATTAAGTGGTGGAGAAAACTATAATCTATTTAATGATAAAGTACATGTAACTGAAATGGAATCTGAAGCTGGAGCAGCTGGCGCTATGCATGGTTCGCTTCTTGCAGGTTCACTAAGTACAACATTTACTGCATCACAAGGATTATTACTTATGATACCTAACATGTATAAAATGGCTGGTGAGTGTTTACCAGGAGTAATACATTGTGCATCACGTACTGTTGCAACACATGCTTTATCTATCTTTGGTGACCATTCAGATATTTATGCAACAAGACAAACTGGATTCTGTATGTTAGCATCATCAAATGTTCAAGATGCTTATAATCTTGCTGCAGTTACACATTTAAGTGCAATCGAAGGAAGTTTACCATTTATTCACTTTTTTGATGGATTTAGAACAAGTCATGAACTAAATGTAATAGAAACAATTAGAAATAATGATTTAATAAGATTAATTAATAAAGAAGCTTTAAAGAAATTTAAAGATAGATCACTTAACTTAGGTGTTTCTAAACAATTTGGTATGGCTGAAAATGAAGATATTTACTTCCAATCAGTTGAAGCAAGACAAGAGTTATATGATGCAATCCCAGATATTGTAAATAAATATATGGAATCAATTAATAAATTAACTAAATCAAACTATAAACCATTTAATTATTATGGTGATAAAGAAGCAACTGAAGTTATCGTAGCCATGGGTTCTGTTAATGATACTATTAAGTTAGTAATTGATGACATGAATAAACATCATAATAAGAAATATGGTCTTATTGAAGTTCATTTATATAGACCATTTAGTACTAAATATTTATTAAATGTACTTCCAAAGACAGTTAAAAGAATAGCTGTTCTTGATAGAACTAAAGAATCAGGATCTATCGGAGAACCTTTATACTTAGATGTTTTAGCAGCTCTTAAAGATACAAAAGTACAAATTATCGGAGGAAGATATGGACTTTCTTCAAAGAATACTACACCTGCACAAATAAAAGCAGTTTATGATAATCTTGAAGGAAAGATGCTTAATAACTTTACTATAGGTATTATTGATGATATTAAAAATACATCATTAAATGTAGATGAAAGTTATTTTGTTCCAATGAAGAACTTAGAATTACAAATATATGGCTTTGGATCAGATGGAATGGTATCTGCTTCTAAAGACATAATGCATATCCTAGGGGATAATGGAAACTTTGTACAAGGATATAATGAATACGACTCTAAGAAGAGTGGTGGAGTAACAATATCACATTTAAGAATTGGTAAGAATTTAATTAAAGCTCCATTCTATGTAACTAATGCTGATATCGTGGTAGTTACTAAAGATGAATACTTCACAAGATATGAATGTTTAAATAAAATTAAAAATCGTGGAACACTTTTAATTAATACAACTGATGAATCTAAATTATTTGAAAAATTCACTAAGAATGATTTAGATATAATTGCATCTAAAAAAATCAGAGTATTAACTATAAATGCTGAAGAAATAGCTAATAAGAATAATATCAAAGGAAAAATTAGTAAAATCATGGAAGTTATTATACTTAAACTTCTTGGAGTTAAAGATCCTTTAGAAAAACTAAATGAATCTATATATCAAACATTCCATACTAAAGGTGATGATATCGTAGCTAATAATCAAAATGCTATCAAAGAAGCAATTACATCAGTAAATAAGATAATGATTAAAGTTTCTGATAAAGAACTTAAAGAAGTAAAATTAAATGCAATAGAAAAGATTAATAAACGTCTTGGAGATACACTAACAGTTAATGACTTAAAGAAATTTAGAAGTGGTGAATTCCCAGGAGCATTAACTCAAAAAGAAAAACGTGGAACTTCAAATTCTGTACCTAAATGGAATCCAGAAAATTGTATTCAATGTGGTATGTGTTCACTAGTATGTCCACATGCAGTTATAAGACCTTTCTTAGTAAAAGAAGAAAAAGGTATCGAAGCAATCGGAGCTAAAGAATATAGATATATAATTAGTATTTCTGAAAAAGATTGCTTAGGTTGTGGTTTATGTGCAACTGTTTGTCCAGGAAAAGCAGGAAACAAAGCACTTACTATGGATACACCTGATTACAAGAAACAAAGTGAATCAGATAAATTATTTAAGAATTATGAAAATCCAAAACTATTTAATAAATTTACTATCAAAGGTTCACAATTTGAAAAACCAAAATTTGAATTTAGTGGTGCATGCGCAGGATGCGGCGAAGCTGCTTATATTAAATTATTAACTCAATTATATGGAGATAATATAGTAATAGCTAATGCAACAGGTTGTTCATCTATTTATGGAGGATCTGCTCCAAGTACACCATACTCACTTCCTTGGGCTAACTCATTATTTGAGGATAATGCAGAATTTGGATATGGCTTACATTTATCTTATAAGAATAAAAGAGATAGATTAAAGAATTTAATCGAAGAATATATGCCTGATTTTACTCCGAATGTTAAAAAGATAATGAAAGAACTTCTAGATAATTTTGAAGATTTAGAAGTAACTAAAGAAGTTTATGAAAAATTAGATAAGATAAAACTTCCAAAAAAACTTGGAGACTTAAGAGAATATATCAAAGCAAGAAGAGTAGTATGTCTTGGTGGAGACGGATGGGCATATGATATTGGATTTAATGGTATAGATCATGTACTATCTTCAGAAGAAAATATTAAAGTAATGGTTCTTGATACTGAAGTATATTCTAATACTGGTGGTCAAATGAGCAAGTCTTCTCATTTAGGACAAGTTGCACAATTTGCTGGCCTAGGTAAAAAGAATCATAAGAAAGATTTATTTAGAATAGCAATGTCTTATCCAAATTGTTATATTGGAACTATTTGTTTAGGATCTAATATGATGCAAGCAATAAACGTAATGAAAGAAGCTATGGAACATAATGGTCCATCAATAATCATTTGTTATTGTCCTTGTATTGAACATGGTATCAAAGGTGGTATGGGATGTTCTCTAGCTGAAGAAAAACTTGCAGTAGAATCTGGATATGTATTATTAATGAGGTATAATCCTGAAACTAAACTCATAACAATGGATTATAAAGAACCTAACTTTGATAAGTATGATGAATTCTTATCTAATGAAGTTAGATATAGATCACTTAAACTTAAGAATAAAGAATTTAGTGATGAACTTCTAAAACTAAATAAAGAAGAGGCTATTGAAAGATATAACTATTATAGAGATTTAATTGATAAACAAAAGAGTGAGTAACTCTTTTGTTTTTATTTTAAATTTAATATAATTATTATAAGGTGAGTGTATGAAAAGTAAAAAAGGATTTACTTTGGTTGAGTTATTAGCTGTTATAGTTATATTAGCTATTATTATGATTATAGCTATACCATCAGTATTACAAATAATGTATGTAAGTAATAAAAAGAATTTTGAAAATTATATAACTAGAATTAATAATGAAACTCAAAAAGAATATACAAAAGAAAGTATTAATAATACTACGATAGGAACAAGAATATATAATATTGAAAGAGAATTAGGATTACCATCAACTGGCGAATTTAAAGGATATTCTTTAATAGTACCATCAGCAGATAAAGTATATATAACTTTATATAATAAGCAATTTGGTTTTATTGCTAGAGTATATAATAAAAAGAATCTTTCAGAAAAGATAGAACTTATAGAAAAAGTACCTTTAGAAAAATTAACTCCAGAATACCTTTGTAGTCAAGTTGAAGAATGTGTAGAATGTGCTTATTTAATTGTAGATGAAGAAGGAAATGAAAAAATTAATATAATAACTCCTGAAACTCATGAGTATGACGCACTTCTTAAAACTGGCGATTCATGGAGAGACCAAATGAAAAAATTAGTTCCACTTGAAGAAATTACTGAAATTAAATATAGTAATTCAGTACCAGAAGATAAAGTAATAGTATCAACTGATGAATCAAGATATCCAGTTTATATGTGGAATGTAGGAACAGTAATATATTATTCATCTGAAGCAGAAAAGATATATTTAAATAGTAATTCAAATAATATGTTTAGAGAATTAACTAATTGTACTCACATAGATACTAATAAATTTAGATTTGATGAAGTTACCGAAGCAAATTATATGTTCTATAATGATCAAAATTTATTATCATTAGATACTACAAATTGGAACTTTAAAAATATTGTAAATCTAACTAGAGCATTAAGTAATCTTAAAAAAATAGAATCATTAGATGTTTCAAATTGGAATGCACAAATAATAAAAAATTTAAATTATGTTTTTGCAGGAAATGATAATCTAAAAGGAACTATAGATATGTCTAAATGGTCATTTACATCACTTGTTTCTTTTGCATATTCATTTTCTGAATGCAAATTATTAGAATATATAATACTTCCTAACACTAAATCGAAAATTAATACATTAGCAGCGACTTGGAATTATTGTGAAAATTTAAAACATATTACAAACTTAGATAATCTAGACGTATCTAATGTAACTAAATTTAATTTAACATTCAAGTATTGTAAGTCGATAGATGAAATAGATATGAGTAAATGGGTAATGCCTAATTTAAATGAAATAGATTGGACATTCCAACAATGTGAAAAAGTTAAAGAATTAGATTTAAGTGGATTCAATTTTTCAAAAGTAACAAGATTTAATGGAATATTCTATAACACATTAAAACTAGAAAAAGTAATATTTAAAAATAAAAATTTTAGTAATGCAGTTAAACTAAACACTGTATTTGTAAACTCAGCTATACAAGAAGTAGATTTAAGTAATGCTAAATTACCAAAAGCAGAAGAAATGAAACAATTCTTTTATGAATGTAAAAATTTGAGAAAAGTAGATTTAAGCAATATAGATGCACCTAATTTAAAAAGCTTAGTACAAGCTTTCCAAAATGATCAAAAACTTGAAATTCTAAATTTAACAGGATTTAATGCTCCAAATATCGAAGAAATGGGATTAATGTTTTTCCATTGTGAAAGTCTAAAAGAACTAGATTTAAGAGGATTTAACTATACAAATATAAAATCAATAGCAAATACCTTTAATAGTTGTACTGAATTGACTACAATTTATTCTAATAAAGATTGGGTATATAATGCAGATACTAATTTAGGAGGAACATTCTGGAATTGTCCAAAACTTAAAGGTGGAAGCACAGGTATTTCATATAATGCTTCTAAAACAAATGGTGATTATGCAAAAATAAATGGAGGATACTTCACATTAAAGGGATAATTAATCCCTTTTATTTTGTATTAAATTAATATAAAATATTAATGAAAGAAGGAATACTATGTTTGATAGATTAATTAAATTAATAGGTAGAGATTCTCTAGAAAAAATACAATCTAAAATAATACTTCTTATTGGAGTAGGGGGAGTAGGTTCTTCCGCTTTAGAAGCTCTAATAAGAAATGGATTTAATAATATTACTATCATAGACTTTGATACTATAGATATTTCTAATTTAAATAGACAACTAATTACTAATAATGATAATATTGGTTCTTCAAAGACAAAAGAAGCTTGTTTAAGAGCCAAATCTATTAATCCTAGTATAAATATTCAAGGAATAGAAAAACGTCTAGAAATTGATTCTTTAGATGAATTATTAAGTAATAATTATGATTATATAATTGATGCCTGTGATGACATTAAAGTTAAATATGCTTTAATTGAAAAAAATCTTAAATATAATTCAAAATTAATTACTTGCTTAGGTACTGCTAAAAAGATAGATCCTACCAAATTAGAAATAACTACTTTAGATAAAACTATTAATGATCCTTTAGCAAGAATATTACGAAAAATGACTAAAGATAATAAAATCAATCAAAAATCAGTTAAAGTAGTTTCATCGAGAGAGTTACCTAAAGATATAGAATTTCTAGGAACAGCATCATTTGTACCTAATTATGCAGGTATTCTATGTGTTAACTACATCTTTAAAGATATATTAGGAGAAAAATAATGAAAAATATAAAAATAGATAAAAATTATTGGTTAATAGGATTTATATTCTTAACAGTTATACTCGTAGGAATAGGAATAATTTTAATAAGTAAATAAGGAATCTTTATAGATTCTTTTTATTTTGACATTAAAGTCCAAAAAATATATAATAATTGAAGTTAAACAGGAAGTGAAAATATGATAAATCCAACAACAACAAAAGAAGAAGAAGAAACAAGAATTCTAAATGCTCAAAAAGATGCAATAGGTAGTATTAAAACTCAAAATATAATTGAAACTTTAAAAGAAATAGATGAATACATTAAAATATTAAAAAAAGCTAAGAAGAAAGAAATAAAATCATTAAATGAATCAGATGTTAATTTCAAATTAGTAAAAGATAATTTTAAATTCGATATTAAACTGGAAGTTAAAAAAAGCGAATCAGAAGAAGTTAAAAAAATCAAAAAAGAATATGACGAAGAAATTAACAAATTAGAAATAGGCAAAAATATACTATATAGAGAACTTATATCTGATGAATTAAATTTAACAATAATAAGTTATTATTTTCAAAAAATTAATAATGAAATAGATGAATTAATAGAAGATAAAAAAGATAAAATACTAATTGAAAGAAATGAGATATTATATGCTTATGAAAATAAAATAAACAGAATTCAATATGTATTAGAAAACACAATAGATTATGATATAAATAATAAATATATACCTATTAATACACATGAAAATAAGAAGAGATAAATAAAGAATCTTTATAGATTCTTTTTATTTGACATATTTAATATTTAACAATATAATAAGCAAATCAGAGAAGAAAAGGAGATATATTAAATGAATAATATAACAACTAAAGAAGAATTATTTAAAATATTAAAAGATCAAGAAAATATGAGAGAATATGCTCTTGCAGATTGTGCTGATGATACTCTAAAACAAATTAAAAAATTTATGAGTATTATAAATAATGAAAAAGAAACAACATTAAAAGAAGCAAATGAAAAAACTAAAAATTCAAAATCAATTAGAAAATACAAAAATATCGGATTAGTAGAATTTTATATATTTATAATTTTTTTAGATGTTTTTCTAAAATATAACTTTAATAATCTTAGCCTATCAATTATCATAAATGCTATTTTGGCATCCGGAATAGCATATGAATGTAACAGTCTTAACAAAATTGCAAATAGCATTTCGATGGAAGCTGAAGAACTTCGTAACTCTGTTAAAGAATACGAGGAAGAAATTAAAATATTAGAAAAAGGAAAAAATCGTATTTATAAAGCTAAATTAATAGATGAGACATGGAGAAATTTAGCAGTTGAGCATAGAATGAATCAAGGTTCATTAGACACCATGCCAACAATAGATGAAGTAGCAGAATATGTAGAAAATAATTACAATCTAAAAGAAGAAGTTCAAACATGCAAAAAATTAACTCGTAATAATAATATTAATATTAATAATAATAAAAAGAAGAGATAACTCTTCTTTTTTATTTTTCCATTAAAAATGTTTCTAACTTCTTAGGATTTTCATCTTTCATAACAATTTTATATATTAAATCAATCACTGGCATTTTAATTTTCTTTTTCTTTATTAATTGATAAATAGATTTTAAAGTATAATAACCTTCGACTGTAGTATTATCTAAGTATTCTTGAGTTTTCTTATTATCTCCTTTACCAAGTAATACTCCAAAAGAGTAGTTTCTAGATTTAACTGATGTTGCTGTTAAAGTTAAATCTCCGACACCTGCAAATGAAAGGATAGAGTTCTTTTTACCACCTAATCCTACGATTAAAGATCTTATATCATGTAATGATTCAGTTATAAGGAAACATCTAGTTGATTCACTATAACCTAAACCTTCTAAGATTCCAGAAGCAATAGCTATAACATTCTTAATTGAACCACATAATTCAGTACCAATCATATCTTTAGATTCTCTTAATTTAATATTAGTTCCATTATAAATCTTAGATACTTCAGTAAATACTTCATGGGTTTTAACTGCACAAGCAAGACCTATAGGTTCACCACTCGCAATATCAATAGCAAATGAAGGACCACTTATAACACCTAACTTTTTAGTTTTGATATTATCTAAGAATACTTCATGAACAAATCTACAAGAACCTTGTTCAATACCTTTAGAACCAATAATAAATATTTGATTTTTATTTATATATGGTTTCATATCTTTAGAAACACTACTAACATATTTAGCAGCACACATTATAAACACTATTTGAGCCTCTTTAAGAGCAGTTTCATAACTATCAGTAATATTTATACTCTTAGGAACTTTTATTCCGTTAAAAGCATCAATTCCATTTTTTTTGTAATCTTCAAACCTTTTTATGTTATCGCTAGATTCAGTCCACATAGTAATTTTATTATTTTTATTCTTGCTTAAAGCAATTGCCATACTTAATCCATAACCCCCTGTACCAAGTATAGTTATATTCATTTTTTCATCTCCTCATTAACTCGGTTTAAACCGTTCTCATACTTATTATCACACGCATGATAAAATTTAACATTCTTTATATTATCTGGTAAATATTGTTGTTTAACCCAATGTTTAGGATAACTGTGAGGATATTTATATAAAGGATTATTTTCACTATTTATATGTTTAGGAACATCCCCAGTAGATCCTTTTTCAATTAAACTTAAAGCTTCATCAATCGCACAAATACCAGAATTACTCTTAGGTGATAGAGCAAGTTCTAAGACAGTATCAGCAAGTGGTATTCTAGCTTCAGGAAGACCAAGCATCTCACAAGTTTCAATACAAGCTCTAACCTTAGGTCCCATGGAAGGGTTAGCAAGTCCAATATCTTCATACGCTATCACAGACATTCTTCTATAAATGATATCTAAATCTCCGATAGCAATAAGACGAGCTAAATAATATATTGCAGCATCAGGATCTGATCCTCTGATACTCTTTTGAAAAGCACTAATTAATTGGTAATGATTATCACCATTTTGATCTCCTAATAAAACTGGTTTATTATTAATACTTTCTACAAGTTTAACTGTAATATGATGTGTTTTAGTAGAATAATAAGCTACTTCTAAAAGATTTAGAGCACTTCTGTAATCACCAGAAGAAAGATATGCAATTCTATTTATTGCATCATCATCAATCTTACATTTAGGAAGTAGGGGAATAGTACGTTCTAATCCCTTCTTAATATCATTAACAGTTAAACTATGTAACTCAAATATTTGACATCTACTTCTAATCGCAGGATTAATCTTATAATATGGATTACTAGTAGTTAAACCAATTAATATAATCTTTCCATTTTCTACATATGGAAGTAATATATCTTGTTTATCTTTGTTCATTCTATGAATTTCATCTACGATTAATACTATATCACCATACATTTTAGCTTCTTCGATAACTACATCAAAGTCTTCTTTTTTATTAATAACAGCATTTAAAAGTCTAAATCTTAATCCAAGTTCATTAACAATAACATTAGCAAGCGTAGTCTTTCCAGTTCCTGGAGGACCAAAAAGAATCATACTAAATATTCTTCCATTGCTAATCATATTTGATATTACTTTATTTTTACCTACCAAATGTTCTTGTCCAATCACATCACTAATTTTAGTAGGTCTCATTTTATCCGCTAATAATTCCATAGTTAATCACCATATGTATATTATATCAAAATTATTATAAAATTATTTAAAAATATATTATAATTACACTAGAGGTAAAAGAATATGAATGATGAATATATAAGTGAATTTTTATCATATTTAGAACTAGATTTAAATTATAGTAATAATACTATATTATCTTATGATAATGATCTAAAAAGATTAAATGTATACTTTAAGAATAAAAACTTTTTAAAACTTACAGTTAATGATTTAGTTAAATATATATCAAGTCTTAAAGATCTTTCTCCATCAAGTATTTCACATATGATTTCGACTCTTAAGACATTCTATTCATATTTCATAAAAATAGATAAATTAAAAGTTAACCCAACAGATGCTCTTAAATCACCAAAGTTAGGTCTACATCTTCCTGAATACTTAAGTATGGATGAAATAGATAACCTACTTGATATTGAAGTCACTGATCCATTCAGTGCAAGAAATAAAGCTATCTTAGAGCTTATGTATGCAACAGGTTTAAGAATATCTGAAGTAATATCTCTTGAATTTAAAAATATAGATTTTGAAGAATGTATTGTTAGAGTCATGGGGAAGGGGAATAAAGAGAGAATTGTCCCTATCAACGATTATGCTCTTGATGCATTAAATACATATATCGAAGAATATAGACCATTAATGGTTAAAAATGAAGTAAATAATTATTTATTCTTAAACAATCATGGTAAACAAATGACTCGTCAAGGAATTTTCAAAATGATTAAAGCAGAATGTCTAAAGAAAGGAATAACTAAAGATATATCACCACATACTATTAGACATACATTTGCAACCCACCTACTTGAAAATGGTGCAGATCTAAGAATCATTCAAGAACTTTTGGGACACTCTGATATAAGTACTACTCAAATATATACTCATCTTACTAATGATGAATTAAAAAATGATTATAAAAAATATTTTCCTAGAGATTGATAAAGAGGACATGAATTAAAAATAAATAAAAAGAGCAAGATTACTAAATAGAGAAGAGTAATAATACATAAATATAATTATTAAAGATATTATTACATACTAATGATGATATAGAGTGGGGAAGTAGTCATTTTGTGAAACATTCGTGAAACATAATTCGTGAAACATTTGTGAAACATATAGACATCTACTCCCCCTACTTCCAAATAAAAATTTTTTAAGATAAGTCCAGTTATAAATAAATTAATATTAATTTAGAATTCATAAAAATATATTAATATAATAATTAATTAACTATTACTATATAATTTATAATGATCAGTATAAATTAAGCTTATGCTTAATTTTTATTTATTAATTATTAATTACTAATCAAATTTTAAAAAATAAATATAAATAATCAAAGAATAACTAATCGAACATATATACCAATCATAAAAGAATAGAATTACATATATAAAGAGTAATATAGATATCTATACATAAACTAAATAAAACTATATAATATCTATATAAAGTACATACTTACAGGTGGATAATTAACCATCTTTTTAATCAAAATACTTAACTTCATATAATATATATTATGTTAACTTCTATATTTTATTTATTTAGATAGATAATCAATCATTAGTGTTTCTCTACTAAAAATTACATAACTAATAAATACTAACACCTACTCCGAAAATAATAAATTAAAAGAGGGGACTTGCATCAAAAAATCTGGATTCTTATATCTAGCTTTTATTTTTATATTAATAACTTAATTTTATATATTTATTTATAATAATATACTTATATTAATATGAATACTTATACATATAATTATCTATTTTTTATCTTAATCAATGCTTTTACTCCCTACTCTAAAATTAAAATTTGAAGAGGGGACTTGAATAAAAATTTTAAGAGTATATTTTTATAATTTATTAATATATTTATATCAAATATTTCAATTTAATAACTTATATGTAAATTATTAATATTTATACTTAATTAAATAATATATATCAAAAAGAAGAGTTTAAATAGAAAATAAAGAAGAAGTCATTTTTAAACTTCCCCTTTCCTACTCTATTTATTTATATAAAATTATTTCATTTTCTTAATTTTTCTTTTTTCTTTTTTATATTCATCATAAGTAATATCTAGACCATACATCATCTTAGATTCTAATGATAAGTCAGGATATTTTTCAATAATATCATTCTTTAATATATCTATTTTATCTTTTAGTTCTTCATACCCATACGCCCCTAAATAACGACTAATCGGAGTACTAATTATTTCTTTATGAAATTTTGTGCTATAGTTATATATTAAACTATAAGCTAATTTATTTTTATAATAATTTTTTAATTCTTCTTGTTTAGAGTTTCTTAAGACTTGAAGAACATATTTATTTGCTTCAATATCAGCTTCTCTTTCACAATAAAAATAATCATGATAAATTTTTTTATACCAATAATATAGGGTACTCATAAAATAATCAGTATTTTCTAAAAATTGTTTAACAAATTCAATATCATTAGATGATGGTACAACTTGATTAGCTCCCGCTCCTGAAGCTAAAAACATTATACGAAAGAATTCTTCAGTTAATAAATATCTATATTTATCAATTGGATCATTAAGTGACTCATAAGTGTTTTCATTTAAAAATTTCAATTGAGCTGCATGATTTAATTCATGCAATAATACAAATAAATATAAAGTATTATATCTAAAAGCACTATCTAATTTAAAATTATTATCTTTACAATTAAAATCTAAATTAATAGTCCTATCAATAAAAGAATAAGAAGTAGAATTATATTTTGGATTATTAAATACTAGATTCTTAAAATAATCTTTAACATCTAATTCCTCAGCTAAAAGATCTGCTAATCCTTCGATTGTTTCCGGAGGCATTATTATATTAGCATTTGAATATTCAATTATTGTTTCACGTACTTTTTTATTCATAAATTACCTACTTTCTTTCTAATTTTTTTTAATTTCTAGTCTAAATTTGTTAACTTATATAATTCCACTTGTTAGTCTTCTTTTTTTCTTTAATGCAATTGTCTAATTCATCATGTAATGCTTTAGTTTTATCAATAACAGCATTGTTTAGTTTTAATCCATATCTATATTTAGTAGTATTACTTAAATCACTTTTTCTAAATACTCTATCTAAGATTCCATCTAAAGTACTTGTATAATTATCTAGCTTAAATATTTCAACATAATTTTCTAATGGAGTAATATAATCATTATTCTTTTCATCTAATTCATAACCAGTTAAATATAAATCTGTTAACTCTAAAGTAATCACTTTTAAAGTCTCTTCTTTTCTTACATTATTATCATCGCAAGTAGAAATGATACTATTTAAGAGTCTCAAAGAATCTAAATCACTAAATCTTTCTTGAATAATATAATCATGATAATAGTCATAATAAGCTTTTAAATTTAAATAAAAATCTTTTTTATATTCTATATTTAGAAGTTTTAAATATTCAATTTCATCTTTTTCCAAATCTGTATAACAATAAGAACACATACAAGTATAACGAATAGCAATATAATTCAATAAATATTCTAGTTGTACTAAAGGATACTTAGAAGCAAATAGATTCTTATTATCAAATTGTTTAACTTGGCATGCATGATATAACTCATGAAAGAAAGTCTTAAGAATATAAAGATTAATAATATATAAAGGATAAGATTCATAATAATTAATGATAGCTTGAGTATTAATACGAATAATTCCTTCGAACATAGAATAATGTCCAAAATTATCTTTACCTAAATCCTCAATTTCAAAGTCACTAACATAGTTATTTATTTTATTATTATTTACAAATAGATAAAAAATCTCTCTAAGAGCATTTTCATCTAATAGTTTATCAGATCTAGTTTCTCTAACTAGAATATCAAATATTTCTTTATACATAAAAATACTTCCCATCTCTTGGAAGTATTTTATCATATTTACTATACTTATAGATAAAGAAATTTAATTATTATTCTAAGATTTTTCCCTACTCTCTTCCTAATCTATTTTTTAATTCTCTAGTCTTAATTTGTTTTTCATTAATAAACTTATCATCAACATGAACGCCATAATACATTCTTAATGTATCAAAGGATTCATCAGATAAATATTTATCCTCTAATTGTTTTAAATTTTCTATTTGTTTATCAAATTTCATTCCTCTTAAAAATCTATAAGAAGGAGAATAAATACATATTTCTTTTCCTATTTTTTTATAACCTCTTAAAAGGGCATTATTAAGCTCATATTGAATTGTATCAATAATATCATCTCTTTTATCGTAATGCTTTACAATTGTACTTAAAGTGCTCAAAGAATTGATGTGAGCCATTCTTTCATTCGGAGCATAAGTATATAAAGATTTTTGAAATCTTCTTAATAAGGTTGCATAGTCTTTAGAATCAATATCAAACCCAAAACTTTTTATATAAGCTATATCTTTATCAGTTAATTCTGATTTCTTTTTAAAAAAGTATTTTAAATAGTTATAAGAGCAAGCATTTAATAATAAATCTATATCATTAGAATTATTCATAAATTTACCATTACTAAAAACTGCCTTAAATTGTCTTGCATGTTCAACTTCATGTAAAAGAGTTCTTAATATAGTTAAATTAGTACCATAAATAGTATCAATCATAGCATTATTTCTTATATTAGCTAAATTCAATTCAATATGTTTAGCTACAAAAGAGCAAGCTCCATTAGATTTAATACATGAAGGATTCTTTAATTCATCACTAAATACTAAATTATTACAAACAATATCTAAATCATATTGATCTCTTAATATGCAAAAAATTGCTTTTAAATCATTCTTAGAAAGTAATCTTCCCTCTTTAGATACATCATATACTCTTTTATATATAACTTTATAATCCATAAGGTACCTCCTTATCTTGTTTTTTCTTTTTCATCCTTTACTAGATTATCTAAAAAATCTTTTTTAAGAACATAATCATCATAAGAAACTTTTAATCCATAATACCAAGGATCTATAACCAATTCATTTTCATTAAGTTTTACAATATTAATCCATATATTTTTAAAATATTCATCAATATTCATACAGTCAATAAAAGTTTCTGTCGGAGGATAAACTTCATCCTTACCAGCGTAATATCCTCTAATCTCTGTTTCTACAATACGAGCATAAAAATACCCTAATAAAAAATCTTTTAAATCTTTATTATTTTCATATTTATAAATAAATCCAGACATATCATAAAGAGAATCTAAATCTGCAAATCTTTCAGATGGATTATATTTATAATATTCTTGATAAACATCTTGATATGTTTTAAAATTTACTTTAAATGATCCATAATATTTATTAAAATCTTCAAGATTTTCAAAATCATCAGGAGTTTTATTAATTTTTTTTGAAGATAGACCAACTAACATATATCTTAAATGTTCTTCTTTTGAATTGTTTAAATCAAAAAAATCAAAACTGTCTAAAAACTTATTTTGTTTAGCATGATTTAATTCATGAAGAAGAAATTGTAACATTTGATAGTTAGTGATAAAAATACCATATATATTAACGAAAGTAGTACAATAATCTATATTAAATTCAATGCATTTATTCTTGTGACTATAAGAAGCAGCACCATTAGGCATTTCGTTGTTTTCTTCAAAATGACAAACATAATCACTAAGATTTTGATCTTTTATTATTAAATCACAATACTCAGACAAATCTTTAAAACTTAATAACTCATTCATGAAAGACTTTCTCCAAACTGAATTATAAATATCTCTATAAATATCTCTTCCCATATTATCCTCCCTAAAGTACTGCCTATTATAGTGTTTTCAAGTAATTTTGTCAAAAATAAAAACTCCTTTAAAAAGGAGCCTAATTTAATTAGAAATTTCTAGCATCTATCTCAGCCATTTTTTCCCAAACTTCAGCAGCATTTTCTTGAGTAATAGAATCATATCCTAATTCTCTTAATGCTTGAATCTTTTGAGTGTTAAGTTGTTGAGTTCTACTTAATTTTTCTTCATTCTTAGCTTCAATTTCTCTTACAAATCTTTCACGAGATTTCATAATATTATTTTTCTTTAATGCTGAATCTCCAGAGTTATATAAAGTAAATGCACTGTGAATTATACCTTCGAATATTTTTTGTTTATCTTCATTAAATTTAAATACATCAGGTTTAACAAAACCACAAGTCTTAGATAAATATCCAAGTAAATACTTAATTTCTGGTACATTATCAATACTTAATAACATATGATGTACATATTGAAGTGTATAGAAATTTTCTTCATGATTAGGACTATCAGTAAGCATTTCTTTAATTAAATAAGTAATATCTGATAACAATGCATGTTCTTCCTTTTTAAGTCCTTTAAGATCTAAATAATCATTTTCTTGTGATTCTTTAACACCTTCTTGAAGTCTTACTTCAACTTCATTTAAATAATCGTTTGTAATTTCTAAATTATCTAAAGTATCATCATCTAAATCTCTTAAATCAAATAATTTAAGTAATAAAATCTTTTTATCCTTTGGCCATTTATCTAAAGAATCAAATCCTAAATAGTTATAAACCATTTGTCTTGAAACTCCTAGATATTTAGCTAATCTTACCTTTGATATACCCAAATCTTGTAGTAATCTATTTAATTGTTCCATATCAATCTACCTTTCATTTTACATAAATATTGTAACATAACAGATTTAAAAGTGTCAACTATTTACATACTATCAAGAGCGTCTTATTTTTCTTATCCACTTCTCTAAATATACTTTATTTCTTAAATCATTTAACCATTCTTTCGGTATTGATTTATAGGCATAATAAATACCTGCAGGAAGTCCAACTAAGCTACCTCTCATACCAGTAGCACCACCCAAAGAAACTGTCCCTTTGATACTATATTGATAATTAACTGAAATACATAATATATATATAACTGATTCCAAAATAGAAACTACTGAATTATCTTCATTAATATCTTTAACAAGTAAATCTAAAATATCATTTTCTATTAATCTAGAGTATTTATTTATAGTTTCTTCACTAAACATTTTATTGTATTGAATCTTTCTAATTTTTTCATAAGCTTCCTTAGGTGTATCACCATCTACAAGATATTTAAGTAATTCATAGTAAATAAATCCACCCATAAAAGAAACTTCATTATTATGTGTAGGTTTAACTATTTTTATAATATTATCTCGTAAACTCAAATCATCCATCTCTACATCTTTATACATAATAAGTAAAACAAATAATCGAGCTAAGAAAGATCCATCTTGTCTATTATCTTCAGTTAAACCAGAAGTCTCTAAATCTTTATCCCTCCAGTAATTCATTAATGCAAATCTTGTACTCTTAGATATATCAAATAAATAATCTACACAAGCATAATCATTATTATTAACCCAATTACATAAATTATCCATAAAAGTTGGATAAAATAGACCATTACTTTTCTTTCTTGTTTTTAAATAAGAATCCATACATGCTAATACTTCACATGTATCATCACTATAAGAACCCTTAGGGGCATCATAAGCTCTATATCCTTGCATTTCTAAATCTTCAAATCTAATATTTCTTTCTTCCATATCATGTTGAACAGAAAAAGCTTCTCCGACTGCTAAACCAAATAACCCATCCTTAATATATTTCATTTCACTCACCTATTTAAAATACTTCCAATAGTATCCTCAAGAATTTTATCTAACTCTTCTTGTGATGCAAATTCAAATACTTTTTCAAATTGAATTAATATAGTGCAATTACCACTTTCAATTAATACACCATTGATTCCACCTTCAGAGTAATTAAATTCAGGATAATCTACCAAATTATATTTAAGATATATACTCATATCATCATACATATATTTTAAATAACCAAACTTTTTAATATTCTTAGTAGTTTCATCAATACCTTTAAATATTTCTTTAATAGAATAAGTATCATTTGTATTTTTATTAGTTACTACAATACTATTAGAATTACTCTTAACACCATTATTAATACTATTAATATATACATTACTATATAAATCTAAATTATATTTATTATTAATATTAATATTCTTATATTTATTATTTAATACAAGTCCAGTACTTGTATATTTTTTATCTTGAGTAATACTTATATTACTTTCTAAAAATTTAAATAACTTCTCTATATTCTTATATTTAAATCCAATCTTTTCTCCACTTAATATAAAGTAATAGTCATTAATAGAATCCCCATTAATATATTTATAAGCATAAAAGTAATCACTATTCTTATTATAAAAGAAGTAAAAATCATTTATTTCAAACTTTTCATAATTAGAATCATTAGAATAATCTTTCACTATAGTATTAGTTTGATATAAAATCTTATGGAATTTAAGTTCTGTATCTACAATAAAGAATTCATTTAATTCAGATATATTCTTATTTATATTATTAAATAAAAAATAATGATTCTTATTTAAATTAATTCTATAAATAGAACTATTAATATTACCATATAAATCTATTTCAAAATTATCTAGCTTTAGTAAACCATAATTATCACTTATATCTTTATTATAAGTTTTATTATATTTAATTAATTCTTCTTCAGAATACTTCTCACTTAAATTATCAAAATTAGTAATAAGACCTAATTCTTCTTCAGGAACTTCCACATTAACATTTACGTTTTTATTAGCAGTACTTATAATACCAATTCCTAAGAATAAACATACAAAGAACATAAGTAAAAGAAAACTAAATATAAATACTTGCCATATTTCAATTTTTTCTTTTCCAATTTTGAAACTTAACAAATTCTTCATATGTTCACCATCCTAATATAATTATACAAGAATATTACTTAATCTAAAAGAAAAACAATAAAAAAAGAGCTTAAATTAAGCTCTTCCTGCATATTTACCGTCTTCAGTAGTAATAAGAATTTTTTCTCCTTGTTGAATAAATAAAGGAACTTTTACTACATAACCAGTTTCAATAGTAGCATCTTTTTGTGCATTGTTAGTTGTATTACCTTTAACAGCTTCAGTTGTTTCAGTAACTTCATATTCAACTTTGTCTGGTAAGTTAATTCCTAAGATTTCACCTTCATATGTTACTATTTGTACTTCCATACCTTCTTTTAAGAATTTTAATTGATCTTTTAATTTTTCTCCAGGTATTTCCATTTGGTCATATGTTTCATTATTCATGAATACATATTCATCACCATTAGCATATAGATATGACATTGGAAGTCTGTCTACTCTTGCTCTTTCAACAGTAATGTTAGTGTTGTAAGTATTTTCAACTAAAGCACCAGTTCTTAAGTTTCTTAATTTCATTCTCATGAATGCAGAACCTTTACCTGGTTTAACGTGTTGGAAATCTTCAATCATACATAATTTTCCATCAACGATAATAGTCATACCATTTTTAATATCATTAATACTAATATTCATATATACTTACTCCTTTCTTTAAAGTTTAATTTATATTAACTACTTAGCACTCTTAGTAGCAATTTTAACTTCTTTAAAAACTTCTACTTTACGAGTAATTGGATCATATTTTCTTAATTCTAATTTTTCTCCATTTTTAACGTTTCTAGAAGTAGGTCTAAGCATATATCCACTTGCTGTACTTTTAAGACCAACATTGTGTCTAGCACCAGTTTTCTTTGTATTAGCCATTATAATGCCTCCTTTTTTCGAACTATTGGTATTTTATCATAGTTATATATATTTTTCAAACACTTTTTAGTATTTTAGTTTAAGCTTTTAAAGTAAAGTAACCACCTTTATCTTTTGTCTTAGCATAATCACCTGAAGCTTTGCTTGATGTATATCCTTCTAAACTATCACAATTAAAGAAAGTACTAGTTTTTTTGTCAGAAGCAAGTGATTCATTAGACCAAGCATTAGATATATAAATAACACGTAATTTACGACATGTATTAAAAGTATTAATCATATTAGTTACTTTATTTGATTTAACACCACTTAAATCAAGTGTTTCTAATTCTTTATCAGCAAAGAAAGTCATAGACATATTATTAACTTTAGTAGCATTTAAAGAAGACAAATCTATATTCTTTAATTTATAACAATAACCAAAAGCAGTCGCAAAATCTTCAAGAGCAGTATCTTCAAACCCAGATAAATTTATTGAAGTTAATTCAAATAAATTAGCAAATGTACCATTTAATGATTTATTACTATTTAATTTAATATTAGATAAATCTAATTTCTCTAAAGTTTTACAATTACCAAACATACCTTTCGCACTTGTAACAAGTGGCATATTAGCATTACTTAAATCTATTTCTTTAAGTTTTAAACAATTATAGAAAGTCAATTCTACATTAGTTGCATTAGCAAAATTCTTATTTTTTAATACTATTTTTTCTAAAGCTTGGCAATTATAGAAAACACCATTTAAACTTTTAACTCTAGAAAAATTAAAATTAGAAAGATCTAACTCTTTAAGTGAAGTACAATTTTGGAAAGCCCAACCCATATCAGTAACATTAGTACATTTCCAAGAACTTAAATCTAATTCTTCAAGTTTATTACAGTTTTTAAAAGTGCCTGTAAAATTAGTTAAATTACTTGCATTAAGTTTTTCAATATTATATATTTTTTTTAATTTCAAACAATTTACAAAAACTCCATTTAAATTTTTAACTTTACTAATAGTTTCAGGTAAATAAACATATTCTAAAGAGTTTCCAGTTAGACTATCAGCACATCCAAACATTTGACTCATATCAGTTGCATTATCAAAAGAAGTATGTGATAAATCAATTGTTCCAGTTAAATTAGTACAATTATAAAAAACTTGATTAAGATTTGTAGCTTTCTTTAAATTCCAACTAGTAACATCAATTGTCTTTAAATTGCTACAAGCCATAAATATTCCTTGCAAAGTTGATGCATTAGAGGTATTCCAATTAGATACATCAAGATAATCAAGGCTACTGCAATCTCTAAAAGCATAAGTAAAATTACTTACATTAGAAACATCCCACTTAGATACACCAATAACACCTAATTTATAACAATAGCAAAACATTAAAGAAATATTACTAAATTTAGGAGATAAAATATCACCTTGATTATCAATAGCTTCTAGTCCTTGGAAATTATAAAACATATATGATGCATTAGCAGGCCAATAAACTTTATTAGAAGATGAATACCAACTTAATACCCCATTAGATGAATCATATTGAGCAAATATTTTAGTAGTAGCACTACTATCACTTAAAACAGTACCGTTACTAATTGGAGCATTAGTTCTTCTAATTACTTTCAAATTAGTATCAACAGTATTATAATCAGCATCTACTTTACCACTAACTAATCTTTTTATAGTTTTATTAAAAGTAGCACCACTTAAAAATTGTGTTTCTCCATTTTGAGTATGAGTAGCACTAGCTCCACTACCAGATCCACTTGGTTCAGTCTTTTCAGAATCACAATCTACGCATTTATAAGAAAAGCATCCTAGATCACTTATAGCATATTCATCAATATTAGTTTTAAAACCATTATCTCCAACTTTAAGATATCTAGTTACTTTTGAATTAGTTTTATTATTATATTCATAATTAGAAACCATAAATTGACTATTATGAATATTCATATAATACTTATTACCATTTACACTAGGATAAACTACAACATATCCTTTATTCTCTCCAGTATCAGCAAGTCCTAATGAATCTTCAATATCATATACAACACAAGTATTACTATAATCTAAATTAACTGCAGCATCAGATTCATATCTAGCAACAACATCTTCATAAATCTTATCTACATAAGCTGCAAAAGTATTCTTTTTGGCATCATTAATAATATTTGTAGTTATTGGTGCACCTAATGTAATAAGAAGTGCAATTACCACAATAACAGCAAGTAATTCTACTAAAGTAAAACCTTTTTTCTTTTCAATTGTATATATATCTTTCATAGTATCACCTATATTATTATTTTAGCATAACAACATAAAAAAAAGAAGAAGTGCTATTCACTTTCTTCTACTTTATCATCAGCATATATTTCTTCTAATTTTTCTACTTTAGATTCATTATATTCATCTAAATATCCTTTATATCTAGAAGTAGTATATTGTTTTTGTCCAGTTACATATCCATATATTGAAAAATGTTCAATAGTATTACTTACCATAACTGAATCATTCTCATCATGTAAGAATGTTACTCTAATATCATTTTCTTCAAACTTTTCTAATTTATATCTAGTATCAAAGAATGTTGTATACTCTTGTTCATCATCAACAGAATCAGCCTTAAGAGCATCTACAAAAATATTTTCAGTAGCTTTATCTAATTTATTTTGCCAATAAATATTATTACAAAAATCAAATAGAACCGAAAATAAGAAAACTCCTACTGGTACTAATAATAAATATAATAATTCTCTTCTTTTACTTGCTTCTTTATCCATAATGCACTTCCTATTCTCAATTAATTATATCATTTATTTTTCTACCATAGTATAATCTTTACATTTAAGATTAGTAACTAATTCATCTACATTAAATGATTCATCATTAAAATTACTAGCACTTTCAATAATATTATTCTTATTTACAAAAAGTAAATTAGTAACAATAAATGATTTATTATGTATAGATAAATATACAGAATCATCTTTAACAATTGAATAACCCTCATAAGTACCTAAGTTATCAAAAGGTAAATCTTTTCTTATATCATAGATAACACAGTCATAAGTAGAACCACTATAATACTTATTATAATCTTCCATAGTCTTTTCAGATATATTATTAAGCATTTCCTCAAATACTTTTTCTTCAGTAATTCTAAATAAACTATTAATGAAAGGTATAATCATAATACCAATAAAGACAACACCAATAATTGATAAAAATAATTCCCATAAACTAAACTTTTTCTTCATACGCTTCACCTATCATATTTAATATATCATAATTGCATAAAAAAAAGAAGAATACTAATTCTTCTTTAAAAAATCTTGTAAATATTTTTTAAGATTAATACTAATATTTTCAGGTAATATTTCTTTAAGTTCATCAATTGATGCTTCACTCATCTTTTTAACACTACCAAACCTTTTTATTAATTCTTTCTTTCTTACAGCCCCTATTCCATCAATATTATCTAAGACTGATGAAATGGATCCTTTATTTCTTATTTCTCTATGATAGCTAATAGCAAATCTATGAACCTCGTCTTGAATAAAAGTTAAATAATGGAATAAATCACTTGTCTTATCTATTTCATAGATTTCTTCAGTATCTCCATCCATTAATGCATTAGTTGAGTGTTTATCATTCTTAACTAAACCACATACTTTTATTCTATCTTGAAGGTTCAAAGAATCAATTATTTCTTTAACAGCATGTATTTGTCCTAAGCCACCATCAACAAGTATCAAGTCAGGTAATTCTGACTTTTCTACTAATGCTCTATAGTATCTACGATAAGTAACTTCTTTCATAGTTCCATAGTCATCATTAACATCCATAGAAACTTTAAACTTTCTATAATTATTCTTACTAGGAACTCCTTCGATAAATACTACCATAGCACTTACTGCAAATGAACCAAACAAGTGTGAATTATCAAAAGATTCAATTCTATGAATAGATCTACCAAGAAGTTTACTTAATTCTTCATTAGCACCCTTAGTTCTATCAACTTTTCTAATATTTTGTTTAATATTATTAGAATGATTAATCTTAGCATTCTCATAAACTAAATCTAAAAGTTTTTTCTTAGGTCCTTTTTCTACATAGATAAAGTTATTACTAATAGCTTCATTAAGTATATCTTTATCAATAGTATTAGGAATAATAATTTCTCTAGGAATTTCATTCCTTTGATAGAAGTTAGCTAAATAATTAAGTATAGCTTCTTCTGGTTCATCATCAGGAATATTAATTATTTCATTCTTAGAACCAATTAATTTACCTTTACGAACAAAGAATATATTAATAGATAAAAATGCATCTTTATAATAATAGTTAAATACATCTCTATTAACTAAGTCAGACATATCAATCTTTTGTCTTTCTTGAATAATATCAATATAATCTAGATATTCTTTTAATTCATGTGCTCTTTCAAAATCTAAGTTACCACTTGCATTTTCAATTCTTTCTAAGATTTTATTTCTAATGATAGAATCATTTCCATTAAAGAATGAAGTTATATCATTAATCATACTATCTACGATAGTTTGATCATATTCTTTACAACAATAACCTAAACATTCATGTATATGATAATAAAGACATACTTCCTTAGGTTTACCGTTACATTTCTTCAAAGGATATATTTCATTTAATAGTCTAACTATATGGTTAGCAGCCGTAGCATTAACAAAAGGACCATATAAAATTCTTCCTTCACGTTTTTTAATATTTAAATATCTAACTACTTTTAATTCAGGATAAGGAGTTTTAACTAATTCTATATATGGATAACTCTTATCATCTTTAAGAAGAATATTATATTTAGGATTATATTTCTTAATTAAATTGATCTCTAATAGAAAAGATTCTAATTCTGAAGAAGTAACAATAAAAGTAAAATCATAAATATTTTTAACTAATTCTTGAGTCTTACCATTTTGTTTACCATTAAAGTAAGAAGTCATTCTATTTTTAAGATCTTTAGCTTTACCAACATATATAATTACACCATTAGAATCTCTATATTGATAACTACCAGGTTTATGTGGTACAAGAGCTAGTTTTTCTTTTAAATAATCTAACCTAGGATTCATACTAAAACTCCTTTCTTGAAGATATTATATAATAAATATATATTAATTGCACTAATCCCTAATATTTGATAAGATAATTCTTCGAAAAAGGAGCTTAATATGGAAAATATAAATACAAAGTACTCATTTCTTACAGATAAATCAGCAAGAGAATTTTATTATCCTGCACTTTTTGATGACTTTAAGAAAAGATTCAATGAAGATAAATTATTATTAAAGAATTTCTCTGAAGAGTTATTAGTATTTTTAAATAACTTAGAATATGACTATCTTAAGAAAACTAAAACAATAAATCTTAATTATGAAACTAATAAAGAAGAATTACTTGAAGAAATAACAAACTTCATTATATCTCTTGAAGATAAAGAGATTATAAATGAATATGCAAAAATAATAAGTAATGAGGAATCAATTAATATTGATAATAAAGAAAACGAAATATTTTCCGGAAATTGTATTACCGAAAACAAGAATTCACATATAACATTAATTCAAAGAAATACTCTCGAAGACTTTACTATCCTAGCCCATGAATTCGGGCATGCTCTAGAATATAAAATATATGGCAATCAATTAAATGATTATATTAAATATTCTTTCTTTGAAGTATCAAGCTATTATTTTGAATTATTAATGATGAATCATATTGAAAAGAATACAAATTTTAATATACCAGCATCATTATTAATAGGAAATAAAATAAATTATATAAATAGATATATATGGCAATATCACTTAGCAAATTATATTAATTCCTTAGATTCATATAATGATTATTTAATCAAAGATTATGTATCTAAATCATTATCAATTGATTGCTATAATGACAACACTAATTCATTACATCTTCATAATGTTGAAGAAACAACAAATCTAATATCATCATTTATGATAGCCTGCAATTTATATTTAGAAACCATAAATGATAAAGAAAAAGGTCTTAATAAATATAAATCTTTGATGACTAGTCCTAACTTCGATTTAATGGAATTCTTAGATTATAACTCGATTAACTTCATGAGAGATAATACTCCATATGAACTACTAAAAATACAATCAGAGATAGCATACAAAAAATTAATTAAATAGTATAATAAAGTTAGGTGATTATATGAAACTAATCAAAACAGAAGAAGTTATAGTAAAAAAATCTAAATTCATAGGATATCTATATGAAATAGATTCAAAAGAAGAAGCTAAAAAAATCATCGATGATTTACACACTGAACATAAAAAAGCAAGACACATCCCATATGCTTATAAAGTAAATGGAACTGCTTCAAAGTCTGATGATAAAGAACCAAGCAATACTGCAGGTATGCCTATTTATAACCTACTAGAAAGAAAAAATATGGATAATTCATTAATTGCAGTAGTAAGATACTTCGGAGGCATCAAACTTGGAGCTGGTGGACTTTTTAGAGCATATATGGATGCTGCAAATAAGGTGTGTGAAAAAGACGAATAAAGAAGCTTTAATAAAAAAAGATATATAAAATAATTGATATAAAATATCAAATATAATACAATATATGTAGAGGAAGCATTACCTACGTAATGTTATCTCGTTTGGAGATAAGCATCGGTATTTTAACTGATGCTTTTTTTATTAACCAAAACCCCCTGAAAGCCTTGTTATTGCCTAAAGATTATATAAACAATATTAATAAAATAATAATTACCTTAAATAGTATGATTAGCGGGTCATTTCTACCAAGCATAATTATCACCTCACCTTCTATTACTAGTTAGTGAGATAACATCAGGATAACACTCCCTCTAATATACTTATACACGGTTGCCCCCTTAAATTACTTGAAATTTCTTTCAAAAATGTTCTGACCCCATCAAATTTTAAAAATCTGTTATATTTTGTAAAATAATTTACTGTAAAAAAAAGTAAAATAAGAGATAACAATTGTTATCTCTTATTTATTTAAACTTCTAGTTTTTGGTTTATCTTCATTTTTATTAATATAAGTATTAGTTTCATGATCAAATTCTATATTAAACTTATCAAATAGTTCTTGAGCATTATTAATATTCTTAGTACCTAAAATTTCTTCAGGATTAAAATCTTCTAAAGTAGTTTCAATTTCTTTTTTCTTTATATCTTTCTTAGGTTTTACTTCTGTTAAACCAACATGAGTTTTAGGTTTATTTTTAACTGGAGTTTCTTTTACCACTTCTTCTAATTTTTCTTCTACCATCTCTTCTACTTTTTCTTCGTCAACTTTTATAGAATCATAATTAATCATTATCGCAGTCGATATAGATGGGTCTTTAGAATACAATTCTTTTTGTTCTTTAGTCATTTCTTTTAATCCACCAATCATATTAAGAGCAAGCATTGTTTCACCCTTATGGCTTTGGTAAACATATCCTGCATAAAAAGAACCAAAAATATTTAATACAGGAACTTTAGAACATAAGGTAAATAATTCAGAATTTCCAGATAAATCACCCAATTTACTTCTTACTTTTTCAAAATCAATAATATATCCTTGATCGCATAAATCTTTTAATAATCTAAAAAAGATAATAAAATTCATTGCTTTACTTGTTGGAATAGAAAGCAAACATAATGCTAAAATTTGAATCATAATAACAACTCCTTTTTGTAAGTTGATATTATATACTTTTATTTATAAAAAAGCAAAAAAATCTTCATAAAGAAAATTTTATATATCTTTAACTTTAGATAAAAATGTTTTAACTCTAGAGTCTTTAGGATGGTCAAATATTTCTTCAGGAGTTCCCTCTTCAACAATATTACCATCATCCATAAATATAACTCTTGTACAGAAGTCTTTAATAAAACTCATTTCATGAGAAACAATAACCATAGTCATTCCATTCTTAGCTATTTCTCTCATTAATTTAGTAACCTCTCCGATCATCTCCGGATCAAGTGCAGATGTAGGTTCATCAAATAACATAATATCTGGTTTCATAATTAAAGCTCTTATAATAGCTATTCTTTGTCTTTGTCCACCAGATAACTCTCTTGGATAGTTTAACTTTTTATCTTCAAGAT